>Ga0209977_10000581_pt1 | contig 14596 bp, 15 predicted proteins | sample SumtaG_2_FD_183113 | JGI IMG/M metagenome (GOLD analysis project Ga0209977, IMG submission 183113) | Deep subsurface microbial communities from Indian Ocean to uncover new lineages of life (NeLLi) - Sumatra_00607 metaG (SPAdes) (version 2) | ecosystem: Environmental > Aquatic > Marine > Oceanic... | reverse complement strand
ATCCAGCCACTGGCTAGCATTGTCTTTCAGAAGGAATATGAGCGATTATATTATTAAAGTAGAAAACCTGGTCAAAAAATTTGGCGAGCTGGTTGCGGTGGATAACATTACTTTCACCGTGCCACCAGGAGAAATCTTTGGCTTCCTGGGCCCCAATGGGGCCGGTAAAACCACCACCATCAATATCCTGTGTACTCTGTCCAAACCGACGTCGGGACAGGCTACCATTAATGGCTTCGATGTGGTTCGACAGCAAAATCAAGTACGCCACTCGATTGGGCTGGTCTTTCAAGACCCTAGCCTCGATGAACGACTCAGCGGAATGCAAAACCTGCACTTCCATGCTCTGGTATATAACGTACCCTCCTCAATTCGTCAGAAAAGGATTGAGGCGGTACTCACTATGGTCGAACTCTGGGACAAGCGCCATAATATTGTGCATACCTACTCCGGAGGTATGAAACGCCGTCTGGAGATAGCGAGAGGATTGTTGCACCACCCCAAGGTGTTATTTCTTGATGAGCCCACGCTGGGGTTAGACCCCCAGACACGCAACCGGATATGGGAATACATACTCGAACTGAAGAGGCACGAGGGAACTACCATTTTCTTGACGACACACTACATGGATGAAGCTGAGAAAGCAGACCGCATTGCTATCATTGACCACGGAAAACTCGTCGCCCTGGACAGCCCCGAAAACTTGAAGCATATTATTGGCAAAGATATCTTATCGGTGAAAACCGCTGAGGACGATAGAGCGGCTGAAGAGATATGGTCTCGCTATCACATCAAGCCCAGGCATGATAGCGATGGGCTAAGTTTCGAGGTAACCAAGGGAGAGGAGTTCCTTCCCACCTTTATCAAGGAATTCGGCACCAGAATATTAAGTGTTAGTCTGCGCCACCCGAGCTTGGACGATGTCTTTATCAAGCTCACCGGACGGGAAATACGACAGGAAGAAGTCAGCGATACTTTCAAGGCAATGATTCGTCAGCACGGCCGCCGTATGCGGCGTTAGGAGAAAGAGTGAATAACCTGCGTGGAGTATACATTATCTGGTACCGTGATGTACTACGTTTCTGGCATGATAAGATGCGCATGGTTAGCTCTATTGTCCTGCCTCTACTTTTCCTTATCGTGTTTGGTAGTGGCCTCAGTTCTAGAATGGGATTTCTTGGCCCCGGCATAGATTTCGCCCAGTTTATCTTCCCCGGCATTATTGGTATGACAGTGCTTATGAGTTCATTTATGGCTGGAGTGTCCCTGGTCTGGGATCGGGAGTTCGGTTTCCTTAAAGAAGTGCTGGTGGCACCAATCAGCCGTGTCTCGGTAGCGGTGGGAAAGACACTGGGAGCGGCAACGGTGGCAATGCTCCAGGGAATAATCATCCTGTTATTTGCGCCCTTGATTGGCGTCTCCCTTTCCGTATGGACAGTGCTGGCATTATTACCGTTGATGTTCCTGCTCGCAGCCTCCATGGGCTCTCTGGGAATCCTTTTGGCGACACGCATCAGATCTATGGAAGCGTTTCAGGCAGTGATGCAGATGCTGATGTTCCCCATGATATTTCTGTCAGGGGTCTTCTTTCCAATGGACGGATTGCCTGCCTGGATGAGCATCCTGGTTAAAATAAATCCAGCTACCTACGGGATCGCTCCAATCCGACAGGTAGTGCTGGGAACATCGCCCGGTTCACCTTTTGACATCAATATATTTGGACACACTATGTCACTCTGGGATAATATCGCTGTGCTGGCAATATTCGGGGTAGCGATGATACTTCTGGCCGTATGGTCTTTCGGCAGGCAGGAATAGCCCATCTGCACCACCTTTTGAAAGCGTCTCGACGAGGAGTCTTGAATTGTTTAACACTAATGGCATAACTCGTTGCCTAGCGCAGTACAGTATGTCTTTTTGTCACAAAACTAGTTAATATTTTAAAATAACGTTCAGTCTATTAGGAAGGTGACCTAAATGGAAAAGGCAGTTTTTATAGTGCGTCCTGAGCAGTTATCTACCTACTCTCCAGCAGCTCACGTGGGTACTATAAATAGGAAATTGATCGGGAGTGAGACTGTAGGGGCCAGAAACGTGGAGGTTATTCTGGGAGAGATAGAATCCACAGGACTGGCTGAAGCGCATCATCACGACGTTGCCGAGCAAGCGATGTACCTCCTAGAGGGAAAGTGCCTGGTTGAGGTTGAAGGGGAAAGAGACAAGATGCAGCCTGGCGATATAGCCTTCTTTACCCCAGGTAGACGGCATAAGATAATACCTGTGGGTGGGCCAATAAAGGTTCTCGTTATCTACTCACCACCATTAGGTAATGCCACTACTGCTTTCAGGACCTAACGAGGCTTTAGCACATGGTCAAACGGCACTATCGCACTCAAAACTACTTAAGAAACAGTCTCAAGTCATTCTCCAAAGCAAAAACCAAGGGCAAATCTCCAGGTGTCATAAGACCTGGCTCAGCATTTATAACATGGGGAATGGCATTGACCAAAGCGTTGGCAGTTGCGGGCACACTCGATATGACGGGTTTGATAACCATATCAATCGGCGGCACTCCGTCTATGATAATCCTGTCCATTGTTTCCATCTCGGGGTCGACAAAGGCCTCAAGGACCAACTCTATTTTCACCTCGCCATCCCTGATTCCCTGAACTACAGTCCTGGTGCTCATGACAACTGACCCCAAAGGTAACAGGGTTTTGTTGCCACACGGCATTTCTAGCATTATATATTGACACATGTCCACATTTGGGCTATAATATTAAGTACTATTCAACCTAACACTTTTCCTATGCTGGCTTGCAGGAGAACTTCATGGAACAGTTTAGAGAACAGGTAAAGGAATTGCGAAAGAGAAATGGTTGGGCACAGGAGGATCTGGCACGGCAGATAAACGTCAGCCTCTCTACGGTTCAGCGCTGGGAGGGTAAAGGAGCTAGGCCTACTCGCATTGCCCGGGAAGAACTGTCAAAACTTTTCAAAAAAGCTGGACTTGATATCGATTGAGGTAATGGATAAACAAACATAGAGAATAACCAGGGGAAATTAGGGCAAAATAGTATGCCAGAGACAGCAAGGCTAACAGCAAATGCAACTGGGGAAGAAAAGAGCTACAAAGCTACTTCTCTTAACTTTGGGTTTAGCCTATTCATATATCTCCACTTTAAGCGGAGTACATACACCACCATTATATGTCTATAGTCTACTTCGTCGGATTTCAGCGCAAGACTAATACAGCACCGATTCAGTTAGTCTTCCTCATTGCTGTCTACTCTTTTGCCACCGCAGGTTTGTATTTCTCAAGAGCTCCGTAGAAAGCCTTCCAGAAGGGGTCAACAATAGGATGCTCCAGTTTTGTCTCCCTTCCTTTCTCTATCAGAATCATTCCCTTCTCAGGCCCTATCAACTCACCAACGACGGAAGACTTAATACCCTTTTCAGTTAAAGCCTCGACCACATCACCGGCTTTATGCTCCCGGCAGGAAATTATCAGCGTCCCCTCGCTAATAGAAGCATAGGGAGCGATTTCGAAATAGCGGCATATTTCTTCCACACAGTTCTCGACTACAATCCGTTCTTTCTCCACTCTCACCCCTAAACCAGCAGCCTGAGCCAATTCATACAAACCACCCCATATCCCGCATTCAGTAGCGTCGTGCATAGCTGTAACCCCATCTTCTCTTACCCCAACGCTCACTGCGGTCATAGCATCCTCTACCACCGACATCTTATAGAATACCTGCTGCGCTCTCTGGCTAAAGTCAACCCCAAACTTCTCTTCGATAAGCCGGGGGAACATGGCAGCGAAGATACCCGTTGCCTCAATAGCCGGTCCTTTGGTAATAATTATCTTATCTCCAGCTTTTGCCATCCGGGGAGTAACATATTCATCCTTTTCGCCAATACCGACTATGGTAGCCCCACCCACCATAGGATAATGGCAATTCTCATATCGGGCAGTATGCCCGCAAATGACAGAGATGCCCAGTCTCTCGCACTCCTGGTGCATGGTATTCCACATTACCTCTAATTGCTTTTTAGTCATCTCCATGGGCAAGTTCAAATCAATGGATAGGAATTTAGGTTTCAACCCGCAGGTTGCGGCATCAGAGGCGATAATATGAATGGCAAACCAGGCGGCTCTCTCCCAACCATACTCAGGGACAATGAATACCGGGTCACACGTAAACGAAGCTGCCTTGTTTCCGATTTCTACTATCCCCACATCCACCCCGTTCTCAGGCCCTATCAACACACTATCACTCTTAGCCCCCAGGCGGGGAAATATCAGCTCATTGAAGATTGCGGGGGAGATTTTCCCAATTTCGGGCATTTCATTCACTGTTTGTTACCGCCTCCTCTTTATAAATTTTTTAGCAGTGCTGAAACCATAAGGTCTCGAACAAGTTAATTATCCTCTGCCGCCTTTATATACCTTACACAGTTTGATATAACCCCTGAAAAAGCCAGGTAGACAGGTATCGTTCTCCGGTATCGGGCAAAACCACCACTATAAGCTTACCCTTGCTTTCTGTCCTTTTGGCTACCTCCAATGCTGCCCAGGTAGCGGCACCCGATGATATACCGGCCAGTATCCCTTCCTCCTTAGCTAGCCTCCTGGCCATTTCTCCGGCATCTTCATTGGTGACCTTAATAATTTCGTCGACTAAATCTATCCTTAATACATCGGGGACAAAGCCAGCCCCGATGCCTTGAATCTTATGAGCTCCCGGCTTTCCCCCGGAAAGAACCGGGGAATCAGTCGGCTCAACAGCAATGGCCTTAAACCCAGGTTTTCTGGGCTTAATTACCTCAGCCACCCCGGTAATCGTCCCTCCGGTTCCTATCCCGGAGATAATAATATCCACCCGGCCATCAGTATCTCTCCAGATTTCCTCGGCTGTGGTCAATCGATGAATCTCCGGGTTTGCCGGGTTTTTGAACTGCTGGGGCATAAAGTAGTTAGGGTTTTCCGCCACCAGTTGCTCTGCCTTTCTTATTGTCCCGGGCATTCCCTCCGAACCCGGCGTTAGCACCAGTTCAGCACCGAAAACAGACAGGAGCTGCCGTCGCTCCAGGGACATCGTGTCAGGCATGGTGAGAATGAGCTTGTATCCCCTGGCGGCACAAACAAAGGCCAGCGAAATACCAGTATTACCACTCGTAGGCTCAACGATGACCGTATCTTTGTTGATGAGTCCCTTCTCTTCGGCATCAACAATCATTGACACTCCTATCCTGTCCTTTACGCTCCCTAAAGGATTGAAGGCTTCAAGCTTGGCTACTACCTCTGCCTTTAACCCCTCGGTTATCCGGTTCAATCTGACCAGGGGAGTGTTCCCTACCAATTTGGTAATATCGCTGGCTATGCCCCTGGTTAACTTCGATATCTCTACCGTCTTATACCGAAGCCTTTCCACTTTTTGAATTACTTCTGCCATCTTAATTCTCTTCTTATCGTAATCTTCTAACCTGTTCTAGGTTGCCCGTCCTGTTTTTCTATTTGATAACCTTCTAGCCTTCCCCTGGCATCACCAAGAGACTAATCTTCTCTTGACCCTACTGGGGTCATCGCGTTCCTAAGGTTTCTGGTTTTTGGAAAGGCATGCGTACGCTTCGTTCGCGCAATCTTCTTCACTGCCTGAAGTGTTAGAGCAATCTCCTTCTCAGTGTTAAAATATCCCGGACTTAAGCGAACGGTACCCAATGGATAGGTACCCAAGGTTCTATGAACTGCCGGGGCACAGTGAAGTCCTGTCCGTACCTTAATATCAAACGCCTGGTCAAGAATGGTTCCCACCTCTGCTGGTTCATACCCCTCGATGTTGCAGGATATGACAGGTGCTTGGTCGGACCTATCCCTGGCCGTGTAAAGAATTAATCCGGGAATGTTGGATAAACCTTCGATTAGCCTATCTACTAGATATATTTCATGAGCACGAATCTTTTCCAAACCTTCTTCAAAGATATACTTCAGCCCAGCCCCAAGCCCACTTATGCCGACACTATTAATTGTCCCGCTTTCATATCGGTAGGGCAGTTCAAATGGCTGTTCCTCCTGTTCCGAATGTGAGCCGGTACCGCCCTCACGTAAAGAATCAAGCCCAACTCGGCTACCCACATAAAGTACCCCAGTACCCGGAGGTCCAAAAAGCCCTTTGTGCCCAGGGAAGGCGAGCAAGTCGATATTACTTGCCTCAACATCAATCGAATAATTACCAGCGGTTTGAGCTGCGTCTACCATGAAAATTACTCCATGCTTTCTAGCAATTACCCCATAATCTGCAATGGGTTGAATGACCCCGGTCACGTTAGAGGCATGAGTAATCACGACCAGCTTGGTGGTTTTGGTTATCGTCTTTTCAATATCCTTAGTAGACACAACCCCAGTCTTTGGTGAAGGTGGCAACCTGGTAATTCTGACACCTTGTTTTTCTAGTTTTCTCAAAGGGCGCACCAGAGAATTGTGTCCAATACGGCTGGTAATGACGTGGTCCCCTGGCCTAAGCAGCCCCTTTAACCCCAGGTTTAAGGCATCCGTGCAATTGAAAGTGAATATCACTCGGTCCATTTCCGGCGCGTTAATGAGCCGGGCTACAAGCATTCTGGTTTCTTCAATCGTCTCCGTAGCGGCGGCAGCCATACTGTGACCACCACGACCCGGATTGCCCCCTTTCCTCCTCAGGAACTCATCCATAGTTTGATAGACACTTTCCGGCTTGGGCCAGGATGTCGCGGCATTATCTAAGTAAATTATAGGCTTTCGCTTATGTTCCGATATATTTTGCATAAAGTCCTCTTGCCAGTGATTCGTCGTTGGTGTTTTTGACAATCGCTCTCCCGTCGGGGAAGATAACCATTTCTCGAGAATCGACTGTAAAATGCAACATAAATTCGTTATAGGTAACTTTCCCCACTGCTTCGAGACGAGCAGCAAGTTCTTTGAAAGAGAGTTGTCCCACCTTGGTATTCAACACCTGCACTGCATTTTGGCCACAAAGTGCACTGGCTTTCACGCTGAACTTACCATCCAGAAACTCGTATTTACCCTGACACGCTGGACAGTCCTCACGGGAACTTATTTTGTAATGATGGAAAGTTCCTTCCCAAACGTCAATGGTCACAAGATCTCTATTGATTTCGTCGGCTCCAACCAATACCTTCAGTGCCTCGGCGGTTTGCAGAGCGGCAATAACGAAAGGAGCCGGACTAATTACTCCCGCCGTGTCACAGGTGTCTATTACGTGACTTCTGTTCGGACTAGATAAGAAACATCGAAAACAGGGAGGTTCATGCGGGATTATAGTCATCGTCATTCCATGGGAAGAGATGGCCCCGCCATAAATCCACGGAACCTCATGCTTTAGGGAGACGTCGTTTATCAGAAAGCGAGTTTCTAAATTATCCAGTCCGTCTAAGATTATATCCGTACCATGAACAAGCCTTTCAATATTAGCGTAGTTCACATCAGCAACTATCCCTTCGATTTCAATCGATGAATTCACCTTCTTCAGATGACGCTCAGCAGCTATCGCCTTTGGTAACCCTTCCCGTATGTCGTTTTCATCAAACAAGACTTGCCGCTGCAAGTTGTGGTACTCTATGAAATCTCTATCAATAATCCTAACCCTGCCAATACCGGCACGTACGAGGGAAGTGGCAATAATTGTTCCTAAAGCGCCGCAGCCAATGATTACTACAGAGCTATTGCTCAATTTCTCTTGTCCCGTCTTTCCTATACCAGGGAAAAGGATTTGCCTTGAATATCTATCAATCATAGTAGTGGCTTGTCTCCTTCTACGCGCCCGTTATTTATATGTGGTACATCACTTCCCCAGACTGCTCTTTCCTTTTTTGCCGCTCGACCAAATCCTGTAAGGTTGTAGACTCTAAAACCCCATCCATTACTTGTTTCAGCTCGCCCCAAATGTCCCGGGTAACGCAAAATTTGGAGCGGGAACATATCCCCGGATCATCAACGCACTCTACTGGGGCAGTTGAGCCCTCAAGAAGTTGTATGACCTCGCTCAGTCTTATTTCATCAGGAGCTTTAGCTAGTGAAATTCCGCCTTTGGGGCCCCGTGTGCTCCGCAGTATGCCCCCGGCCGTGAGACGGGTTACCAAATGCTCCAGATACCGTAGTGAAATTTCTTGTCTTTGGGCAATATCTTTTATTACAACAAGTCCCTCCCCACTGTGAAGAGCTAAGTCTAAAAGTGCCCTGGTTCCATATTGCCCCTTGGTAGATAGTTTCACTTCGCCTCTTTGTTTACTATTACTATCAACAAAGTATTGAATATCCTTATTCAATATTGACCGACAGGCTATCATCCTACAAGGGGTATAATGCCCTGTTTTTTACCAAAAAATGCCCTGTTTTTCCTGGTAAATCATTTCCTCTCTTTTGCTAATCAATGCTGCCAGTTGGAAGAACTCTACCCTGCGAGTGAATCTCGGTACCATTAACTCGTCCGCAATCTTTGATGACCTGGCACTTGAGGCATTTTGGGAGGTGCAGATCAGGTGGTATTCTTATTAAGAGATGGGCTTTGTTCACCTAAAGGAGAGTATTTTTGTTTCAAATTCTCTAGCAATAAGTTAGAATAATAATATTGAGTCGTCAAACATGAATATTGTAAGAACACCTTTTGTATTCAGTTGACATTACCACGCAGAGATAGGGTCTTTGCAAGGAGTGCTTTTATTAATGAAGCAGAAAGCTCTTTCAAAGCCAGTTGTGAGGAGAGGGAGCAAAGGCTGCTCAGCAGCCAAGGGGGAAAGTGATTTCACAAAAGGCTGTGGAAGCTCCAATAACTACTTGCAAGCAATTATCAATAGCCTTGAGGACGAACTGATGGTTATTGACCGAGACTACCGCATTATAGAGGCCAATAATGCGGTATTATGGAGACACGGGAAACTTAGGGAGGAGGTTATTGGAAAATATTGCTATGATATTTCTCATGGCCTGGCTGAGCTTTGCCGTCCACCTCACCATGAATGTCCAATCAAGGCGGTATGGGAAACTGGTAAACCCGCGAGAGCAACTCATGTCCATGTCTATCATGTCAAGGGTGAAAAGCGAGAAAGATACCTTGATATTGTTGCCTCTCCGATTACGGGTAGCGAGGGCAATGTTACCGCGGTTGTAGAACTGATGCGTGATGTAACTGAAGCAAAAGAGTTGGAGTCCAAAATCGCTGAAGCCCAGCGAAACCTCTTAGCGCTGAACACAATTGCTGGCGTGGTGAGCCAATCGCTTGATCTGGATACCGTGCTCAGTAGCGCTTTAGACAAGACGCTGGAGATAATGGAAACCAGCACTGGAGGTATACTCCTGTTCGAGGAAGAAAGACAATTATTATGTTACCGGGTCCATCGCGGCTTGTCTGATAGATATGCTGGGGAAATGTGTCTCAGTTTAGGTGAAGGCATAGCTGGAAGAGTAGCTCAAACTGGAGAAGCCATCCTGGTAGAAGACATCTCGGCGGACCACCGTGCTGCCCGCCCTGATCTTATAACTGCAGAAGGGCTTCGGGCATTTGCTAGTGTTCCGTTACGTTCAAAAGAAAAAGTTCTGGGTGTGATTAATATTGCCAGCCATGAAGCCCGCAAATTTTCTTCTGAAGATGGGCGACTCCTGGATAGTATTGCGGCGCAGATCGCTGTTGCCGTTGAAAATGCCAAGTTACACCAGGAAGTGCAGCGCAAAGATGAGATCCGTGGCGAGCTATTACGGGATATATTCTCAATCCAGGAAGAAGAGCGGAGAAGAATTGCCCGTGAGCTGCACGATGAGACAAGTCAGGTCCTGGCTAGCCTTGCCGCTAACCTCGAAGTCGCGGCAAACATGTTACCGGCCAGTGCCGATAAGACCAGGGCTACATTAAAAAAGGCACAGGCTCTATCTGTCGGTATTCTTGATGAAATACACAGGTTAATCTACGAACTCCGTCCTACCTTGCTCGATGATTTAGGTCTGGTTGCCGCCATACGATGGTTGATAGATAATAACCTGGCGGCAGCAGGCATTAAAGTTAACTTCAAAACTGAAGGACGAGTGAGAAGATTGCCTGTTCAACTTGAAACAACACTGTTCAGAGTCGTCCAGGAAGCAGTCTTCAATATCGCCAGGCACGCTCACGCTAAGAACGCCAGTGTAAGTCTACGTTTCAAAAAGAGTGGTATTGGGATTCGTGTCATTGATGACGGTGAAGGCTTCAATGTTGAGGCAGCCATAAGTTCAAAGGATAGACCACGGGGGTTGGGGTTAATGGGTATGAAGGAAAGGATAGAACTTATGAGTGGCACCTTGAGCATCCGGTCTCACACTGGCGGCGGTGGTACTGAAATCGATATTATAGTTCCGCTGAATTACGAGGTTTCCAATGGATAAGATAAAGGTACTGGTGGTAGATGACCACGCCATACTGCGAGATGGCATTCGTGCTTTGCTTGGTCTTCATGATGACATTGAGATAGTAGGAGAAGCATCTGAAGGAAAGGAGGCCATCGAGAAATTACAACAACTGATGCCTGACGTGGTGATTATGGACATAGCTATGCCCGGGATGGATGGCCTGGAAGCTACCCGGCGTATAGGAAAGAAGAACCCAAAGATTAAAGTCTTAGTTTTGACTCAATACGATAATAGAGAGTACATATTATCGACCATCAAGGCAGGGGCTGCCGGTTACGTACCCAAGAGAGCACTGGGTTCGGAACTGGTATCAGCCATACGCGCTGTGCATAGGGGGGACTCTTTCCTGTACCCGTCTGCAGCCACAGCACTAATTGAAGACTATCTGCAGCAGACTGAAGGAGAAGAAGAACCCTATGACCGCCTGACAGCAAGAGAAAGAGAAATACTTAAGCTCATTGCTGATGGTCACACCAGCCGAGAGATTGCCGACATGCTCTTTCTTAGCCTGAAGACAGTCCTGGGTCACCGGGCAAAAATAATGGAAAAGCTGGATTTACACAATCGTACTGAACTCATTAAATATGCCATGCGTAAGGGGTTAGTCAGTTTGGATACATAAATGGAATGAATGGCCCGTTGCACGGTCAGTGCGAGTGTTCAAAGCTCTAACCTAAGATTAGAGCTTTTACTTTACTAACTAGCGTAGCCATAAAAATGGGGCTATTTTTACTTAAAAACAGGTAGCCTATTGGTGAAGAGCGGATACAGATGCTATTGCTCTGGGTCTGCACGAGGAGGACAATGTAAAGAGAGAGTTCGGTGTAGTGTTGTGAATTGATGAGCTAGATTGATGTAGAGAGGAGGTGTGTCATGAGACGCCTGCGTAATTGTATTCTAGCATTGTTCCTTGGCTGTTGCGCTCCTCTACTCATTTGGGTAGGAATAGGTGCCGTGTTGTTCCAAAGGAAGAAAGAAGCAAATCTGTTGGAACAAGCGCTCCCGGATTTGGTTTGCTCTGTGACTTCTGATTGCCCGCCAGGATTTGTATGTCTGAATGGACGTTGTGTGCCTGAGAGAGCGTGATAATTGTTGTGTTGACGATAATACAGGTTAGATAGAAAGATTGCCGCTTCACGTTAGTAGATAATTATGTTGTATGGAGCGGCAATCTTTATCGTTTAGGGCAGCTCGTATTTCTTGTCCAAGGGTGACACAATCAGCAGGCCCATCTCCACCGGTTCTCCACCACCGACAAACGAAGCCGAGAGTTCAACAGTTTCACCCTGAACTACGGAGGCGGGTATACTCAGCACGATTGACTTTAGTACCTCCTCTTTCATTCCACAGGTCACCGCTAAGTATAGGTTCTACACTTATTGACGTAGAACCATGCAATTTGGGTATTGACAAATAGGGTAGTGATGGTAAATAATTAATTAGCAGTCTTAACCTTTGACTGCTAAGAAAGGAATCGATGGGTGTTAACTTCCAGAGCTGAGACGATACTCGAGTCAATAGTAAGACAATATATTGCTCAGGCGACGCCGGTGCCGTCCCAGGTTGTCTGTAAAGACTGTGAGCTAGGAGCGAGTCCGGCTACCATTCGCAATGAGATGGCTCGTCTAAAGCAGGAGGGTTATATTATCCGCCCTCATCCTTCAGCCGGCAGCGTACCTTCGGATAAGGGCTATCGGTACTATGTAGAGTCTCTAACTGAGGTTGCCCTCCCGGTAGCTGAGCAACGACTGATAAGTCACCTCTTTCACCAGGTAAAGAGAGAACAAGAAGAGTGGTTACGACTGGCGGTAACAGTTATGGCCCGACTGGTTCAGAATGTAGCTGTGATTACTCGACCTAAGCCTGCGGATTGTCAATTTAAGCACTTAGAGCTGGTTGCCCTACAAGATTTATTAGTACTAGTGGTGCTGGTTCTGCGTGGAGCTAGAGTAAAGCAACAGATATTGACCTTCGACCCGGCTGTACCTCAAGCTGAGTTAACGGCTATAGCCAACAAGCTGAATGAGGCTTGCTCCGGTTTGACCGGCTCCCAGATTTTTGCCAAAGACATGGAGCTTTCTCTCGCCGAACAACAGCTAGCCGATTGTGTGGTAAAGATAATGCAGGCTGAAGATGCGCCGGAGTATGAAGAGCCTTATCTTGATGGCTGGCACTTTATCCTTAACCAGCCGGAATTCTCTCACGCTGGCCGTATGCTAGATTTAATGGATTTAGTTGAGCACAAAAGCCTGCTCAAGGCTATCTTTCCTCAAGAGTTAGGTATTTATGAGATGCGGGTAGTTATTGGCAATGAGAACGATACTGAGGCTATCCGTGACTGCAGTGTGGTCATCAGTCGATATGGTTTACCCGGGGAAGCTGTGGGTATTATCGGTGTAGTCGGACCCACTCGAATGCCCTATGTGCGCACTATCTCTACGGTAAGTTATCTATCTTTAGTCCTGGGTAAGTTGGTAGCTGAGCTGTATGGAAGAGAAACATCCGGTGAAACAACCACAGTTGATACTAATTGACAGGGAATAAATGACGGGGGATGTTGACTAAAAACTAAAGGGAGTAATGTAAGTTAGCAGTGGTTTCAAGAGAGTCAGATGAGAGTCAAACTAGCGAGGTAGAGTCAGAAATCGCTGAGATAGAGGATGTAGCGATGCTGAAACATGCCCTGGCTGAGGAAACGACGAAGGCAGAAGCTAATCTGGCCGGCTGGCAAAGAGCCCAGGCCGATTTCATCAACTACAAGCGGCGCACCGAGCAGGAGAAGGATGAAATTAGCCAGTTTGCCAGGGCTACGCTTATGCTTGACCTCCTGCCGGCGCTTGATGATTTGGAGCGAGCCTTCGCTGCTGTTCCACAGCGTTTAATCAAAGCTAGCTGGGTAGATGGTATCAGGCTTATCTGGAATAAACTGCGAACAACCCTGGAAGCACAAGGACTGTCTGAAATTCAGGCAGTCGGAGAACCTTTTGACCCTCATCTGCATGAAGCAGTCAGACAAGACAGAGGGAAAGAAGGAGTAGTTATTGAGGAAGTACAAAAGGGTTACAAGTTCCGGGATAAGATTATTCGCCCATCCAAGGTAATAGTGGGCAGCGGAGAAGAGGAGCCAGAGAAGGAGGAGTAAACTATGGCAAAAGTTATCGGTATTGATTTAGGCACAACTTTTTCAGCGGTGGCGGTGATGGAGGCAGGAGAACCGACAATTATCCCCAACGCTGAGGGCGGTCGTATTACCCCGTCAGTTGTCGCCATAAGTAAGAGTGGAGAGCGTCTGGTGGGGCAGGTGGCTAAGCGTCAGGCAGTTACGAATTCAGACAACACCATCTTCAGCATCAAGCGCCTGATGGGGCGTAAATTTGATGAGCCCACCGTAGAATATGACCATAAGCTATTACCTTTCAAGATAACCAAGGCTGCCAACGGGGATGCCTGGGTTGGAATGGGTAATAAAGAGTATAGCCCATCAGAAGTCTCAGCGATGATTCTACAAAAACTCAAAACAGACGCCGAGGCTTACCTTGGTGAGAAAATTACCGAGGCGGTAATTACTGTACCTGCCTATTTCAATGACAGTCAACGGCAGGCAACCAAGGATGCCGGTAAAATAGCCGGGCTTGAGGTATTACGGATAATTAACGAACCGACGGCGGCCGCTTTAGCCTATGGAATGGACAGGAAACAGGATGAGACTATTGCCGTCTATGACCTTGGTGGCGGCACCTTTGATATATCTATTCTGGAGCTGGGTGAAGGCACCTTTCAGGTTAAGTCAACTAACGGTGATACCCATCTTGGCGGTGATGATTTCGACCAGAGAGTTATGGACTGGTTATGTGATGAGTTCAAGCGAGACCAGGGAATAGACCTGCGGCAGGACAAGATGGCTCTGCAGCGATTGAAGGAAGCTGCCGAAAAGGCTAAAGCTGAGCTATCAACTGTCCAGCAAACCGAAGTAAACCTGCCCTTCATTACTGCTGATGCCAGCGGTCCCAAGCATCTTAATATTACTCTTACCCGGGCTAAATTGGAGCAATTGGTAATGGAGCTGGTGGAAAAGAGCCTGGGTCCCTGTAAGCAGGCATTGGCTGATGCCGAGAAGACATCCGCCCAGATTGACGAGGTGATTCTGGTGGGCGGGCA
>Ga0209977_10000580_pt1 | contig 14597 bp, 15 predicted proteins | sample SumtaG_2_FD_183113 | JGI IMG/M metagenome (GOLD analysis project Ga0209977, IMG submission 183113) | Deep subsurface microbial communities from Indian Ocean to uncover new lineages of life (NeLLi) - Sumatra_00607 metaG (SPAdes) (version 2) | ecosystem: Environmental > Aquatic > Marine > Oceanic... | reverse complement strand
GGGATTGGAAGATAAAAATTGGAAAAAAGTAAACAAAGCTATTTCTGAATTAATGAAAGAAGGTAAACTTATACCTGTTGGTGCCAAGAAAGACTATGCTGGCCGATACAGAAGGTATAAATTATATACAGGGATTCCATCCCCTGTTGGTCTGCCTGTGTGGACTGGGAAATTTAAAACTACACCGGAGAACCATGCTATAGTTAAATTTTTAAAGAAAATGCTACGCGTGGATCCAAACAATCCAGCTGAAAATCCAGGAGCTAGAGCACCAAATTTTAAAAAGAAATTTGATTACTCACATTGGTTAAACTCCAGGAGAGCCGACAGAAAATTTACTGTGACCTATCAGGATATACAAGATGAAGTTGGAGGTGTTGTAAAACTAGTAAATTTTGAGGGCCAAATGGAAATACCATTAGTTTCCAAGAAAAACACAAAACTCTGGAAACACAAAGGCAGAGTCGAAATTGGAGCTACATATGCGGATAGAATGAAGTCGCGACGTGCAATTTGCAGAGAAGACAATAAAGTTTATGATGCAGACACAAAAAAATGTCGCCCGAGAAGATCCCCGCGGAGACGTTAACTAAATTATACCTCTGATTACCAAGTTAAGAAAAATGGCGAATGCCATTAATAAATATTCAGCAGTTGGCAGGTATTTTTTACAAATAGTGCAATGATGATAACCTCTGGCATGCATTTTAAATAAGCATCCTTTGTGAATAGGCATTTCACAATCACATGGACAATGCCAAGTAGTGGGTTCCATGCAAATAGTACAAATTTCGGTCATTTATCTAATAGATAAATGATTATGCTTGCTTTTTGCTTATTTAAAATATTAATCCATAGACAAAATGGAAAAATCCATGTCTATTAAGGAAATTAGAAAGTTAGCTAAATCTAACGGGATTGACCCGACAGGGATGTCTAGATCATCTTTGGTGCGAAGTTTGGCTAAACAACAAGGTAAAAAAGTTAGAAAAACTTCTCGCGTGGTTGGAGATTTAGGAATGAAAGGAAAAGAAGGTAAGGTGGTGGAAATAATTTCTCGTGGAAAAAGTTACGCGAAAAAAAATTTTAGAAAAAACAAAAGCAGCTCTAAGTTACATAAAGAGGTAGAAATGCAACAATTAGGAGCAAAGGCGGGTATATCACCTGAAATAAAAGAGTTTAATTTAAATGAAAAGTATATTATCATGGAAAAATTAGACAAAAATTTATATGATATGATGCTAAAAAAGCAAGGAAAACTTTCCCAAACTGTTCAAAAAGCATTGCTAAGAATTTTTAGGAAATTAGATAAAATTAAAGTTTTTCATAAAGATCCAAATCCTTTGAATTTTATGTTTTGTAAATCAAAACTTTACATAATTGATTACGGATTCGCGGAAGAAATAAAAGAATCAAAACATGGTAAAACTCCGAATTTAATACAAATGACCATGGGATTGCTCTTAAAATTTAAAGCTCTTTTTCCAGGTGTTATTTGCGGGGTAGAATATCCTATATTGATAAATGTATTACCCGAAAATTTACAAGCTGTGATTTTACAATAAATTGATTTTTTGGCGTATTTACAGATCGTAGAAAAATGCTCAAGTTTAAATTGCATACGACAGACGCTTTAGTTCCAACTAAAGCTGGTCCTGAAGAAAGTGGATATGATTTGACTGCTATTAGTTTTGTCAAAAAAAGAGGCAAAAATACTTTTATGTACGATACCGGAGTATCTGTAGAAGTACCTCCTGGATATTATACCGAAATTGTACCTCGCAGTTCTATATCAAAAACAGGTTTTGTTCTTAGCAACAGTATTGGGGTTATTGATGCTACTTACAGAGGAACTTTGAAAATAGTTTTGACCGACGTAGACAGTGAAGCTAAAAATAACGGAATATCACGTCCCATGACATGTCCTTTTACTTTAGCACAGCTAATCGTGAGAAAAAGACATGATCTACAGGTAGAAGTGGTTAGTGAACTGTCCGAAACCAGCAGAGGAGATGGAGGTTTTGGAAGCACCGGCGCTGCTGGTGGAAATACAAAAAGATCTTAAGAATCTTTTTATATAGTAAAATGGCAACATTGGCATCAACAGGTAACGAGAATGCTAATCTTATTCCTTCATGGGATGAGCTTAGACGTAAATACGATAATAAATGGTTAGAAAAGAAGGAAGCTTTTTGGAAGCAGCTCAAAGAAAATTTTTCGGTATTAGTCGGAGAATTTAGAACAGGAAGACAAGAAATTTATGATCTTGCGGAAACTGAATTGACCCCTCAGTATGAAAAAGCTTTCAGAGAGCTTTTCAGTGATACAGGTTATCAAGCTTCGGTAGGAGAACTCGAGAGATTAGGGTCTGGGACAAAGAAAAGCAAAAAGTTATACATAAGACTTCCAGATTCTTACAATGGATCCTTATAATTTGATTTATGTTTTCTATGAAAATATAAAGATGGTAAGTGTCATAAATACTAATATCCCTATTATTAATCCGGCGTTTAATATTCCATATTTAGAATTGATTACATTGGAAACGTATAATCCTGTGAGTGGTGTAACAGATTTTGTCCAAGCTGTTCCAAATCCAAAAGATAGTGCTACAAATTTTAAACCAAGTTCACAAGAAGCAGAAAATTATGATTTTTTGACTATGTCTAATTCAGCTTATTTCTTGAATAATCATATAGACCCAAGATATAAATTTAATCCACAGAATCTATCAGCGCAGGGTGTGGCTAAAGTGGTGTTAATTCAAAATCCTGATATTGAAAGAAGTGGAGTTAAACCCGAAATTAATCCTCCTGGGTTTGATTTACAAACGACAAGAATTTCCGGCTATGAAAAAGGATGTCGAGTAGTTTTTGGAGCAAATCCCGTGACGTTAGCATCAGGTCCTTCTAGAAATCTCCGACAGGTTCCTGTTAAATTTTTTACCAATCCACGACAACTTCCTTTTGCGGAAGCCGGTGTGACGTTGGGGGGCGCCGGCCTTAGCAATTCAATATACTGTGATGCCACGATTGATAAATTTCAATATAGAAAATTTGGAACCGCAGTTGCGAACAATGCTCCAGCTAACTCATTTCCACAAGTAAGCAACGACGAGATGACCAAAATAAATGCGTCAACTCGTAACTTTACATTGCCTACATTAAAAGCCATGTTTGATACTGCTATACCCGATCTCGTCAACATAAGCAATGACGTGAGCTCCGTTAGTGTAACTCTTATTCAAGCAGCAGCTTTAACTGTAAACACGGCTCAATCTCCTTCGGAAGGTTTCTCGACAGATTTCCAGATTCCAAAAACATTCGTGGCAACTCAAAACTTGTATTCACAGGGTTTTGGATTTTTGGGAGGTGTATTTGGTCAAAGATCCGACTCAAAATACATTAAAAACACCTTAAATAGTAATTGGAAACCAAATTCGGGAATTTCTAACACCGCATTTTTAGGACCTTTAGAGACAGTGACTATAGATGGTTCTGTGGTTAAAAATCAACAAAAAATAACAACTGATCTACAAATTCAGAATATAGGTTTAATGTCTGATAGTATCCCAGAAACACTTACAGCAGTTGTAAATCAGCTTGACGAGTTAGATGATTATTAACAAAAATTTTAAGTCTTTGTTTTATATGATTTTTCATATAAAACAGCTGAGTAAAATACGTTTATCGTGTGATAAGAGCCACGCCGTAAGTATTACCAGAGATCCACAGTTCCCTCGCAAACAGTATATCGTCCCAGCGAATCCTCCAATTTGATCCAAAAGCACTATTAGAAATTGCGTCCGCAAAAAATAATTCTTTAAAAGTTTCTTTGGAATCACCGTTTTCAAAACTAAATCTAACTCCTATTATATTCTGGAAAGCCGGATCTGTTGTTCCTTTCAAATATAAGTAAAAGTCATCTTTAGGTGGAACACCTAACGTATCGAAATCTGTATAAACTCCAACAATTTCACGAGGAAGAGGTGGAACACCTCTTTCTGGTAAACCTGTAGGACCGTAAAATAATCTCCCCGGTCCTTCGCCGGCATTCAGCAAGGTAAATGAGCCTCCGTCATATCCAACAAAGCCTGTTAAAGTCAAGGTAGATGCTACTATGTAAACTTGAGGTGAAAATCCCAAAGCTTGCCACGTTAATTGATTACCTAACAAAGCACTGTTTAACGCTCCTGTATAATTTACCTGTTTGTCTTTTCGTACATTTCTAATCTGCACTGCTGTTCCCAATACCGGAAGAGGTCCACCGCGTGGCTTGAAGTCAGTTGCTGTGTACGTTCGGAATGCAATGTTTGATTCTAATGTTCCTTGATTCCCCTGACTTGGATAAGGCGATTTCAAAACATTATAAGAATTTATGGAAATATCGCTATTACCATTTGCACTATTTAATTCTGTCCCAACAACTTGTTTGGAGCTGCTAAGCCCATATTCTTGAATATCACTAACTGTTATTGCGGGATTAGTTAACACAGCATTACCACCAAACTCCAACAATTCAAAATTATTTGTACCCAAAACTCGTTGGGAGTTAAAATTATCAGAAGATTTATCATAATACAGACGGTTACCCAAAGTTTCCGCATTGAAATTAGGAACCAAATCTCTGTTGTCTCCTGGAAATTTTGTGCGATGCGGTGCTATCATTTGTTGATTTGACATCGGAACTTTTGTTTGCAAAAACACAAAATTCCTAGGTCTACCTTCTTCTATAGTAATTCTTTTAGGTTCGAGTCGAGGAACTGGAATGCTTGTCACCGGGTATTCCGGATTCTGTAAGTTTAGAGATTGTAATATAAATTTAGAATTAAGGTTTGAATCTGCAAGAGAAAAATAGTTTGCTAAATTAGACACTGCGAGAGAATTCAAATTATCTCCTGTACTTTTGATGCTTGTACCAGCTATTACTTTTTCGTAAGAGTTTGAAGCCATTTTTATTACAAACTATTATATTCTTACGTCGGAAAAAGTTTGCTACAAAAATAGATTGTTAATAAATGGATTTTCATTTATTAATCATTGGTATCGTGTTAGCGATTGTATACTCAATTTTATTTTTACCTAGTCGTGAAGGAGGGGCAGCTGGATCAAAGAAATTAACTTTTTATCCATTCATGTATGAAGGTAAAATCGCAATCCCTATATCCAGTGATGAAATTTTACACGTTCATCACTGGATAATATATTTAATTCTTATAATTCTGATTCTCTTGCTGAAACGATTTTTGCCGGAACAAGTATATTATATATTGATTGGCTTCTCGGCAACTATGGTGGTTCAAGGTTTATCTTATTCCGATTGTTTTGATTTTATAGAAAAACGACCAGATGGTTACTAATCGTCTGATTTAACTGGAAGTTCGAGATCCACATTTCCGACCTCAACTATTTCCGGTCCGTACTCGTCTGGATCTAAAGCATTAAAGCTCGTAAACTCAGTCATGTAAGCCGAAAAGGCTCGTAAACTGTGCTTGCTTTTCTTTGCCATGCTGTAAGATCTCAACAGTTTCATAAAAACCAAGATAGAGAAACTTAACAAGGTTGTTATTGTGTTACTACTTTCGTAATGATTTGCTAGAAAAACAGAAGAAACAGCAACGTTTGATGTAGTTAAAATCATTCCTGCACTCGCTGCTCGCCAATAAAGATCATTCCAAGCAACGAGCTTTTTCTTAAGAGATTCTGGAGCAATTGTTGCAAGATGTGTGTCTGGTAAATCTGGATTAATGTCAAGATGCTTAATGCAAAAATTTTCTCTCATTAATTCGATTGCGTACAATCCACAGATGCTGGTGAAGGCCACCGCATTTAATCCAAATGCAGCACGCCCTATTACGGTACTGCTAAGACTCATATTACATTCTGATACATCTTCATCACAAGTATGCGGGATAAAGATGGATAAGAAAGTACCCATAGCTATTTTGTATACTTCTAAGCCAAATATTAAAGCAACTTTGATTCTTTCTTTTGTATCATTGTCGACTTTCATTTATTATAGCTTAAAGGATTTTGTATTTGAAAGATACAAAATTTATTGATTGCATTAATTACCACGTGCCGCGTTCGCAATAAGAGCAATAATTAACCAAATAATTCCCACAGATGAGATAGTTCCTCCTGAGTACATTAACACAGAACCAACGATTTCAAGAGTATTTATGGGGTTTTCCCCTGGATTACCTTTGTCATTTATTTTATTTGCAGTTTGGTTAATTCCTATAAGGACTAAAACCAAACCGATAGCGACAGCAATGAGACCGCCGAAAAAAGTCCATAATGGTATTTTGATTTTCATTTATTTGTAAAACAATATTTTTGCAGAAAAACTAATAATAAATGGAATTATTAGATATTTTAGCAATTTTGGGTGCCCTCAGCATGTTTCTGGCTCTCGTCAGCATGATTTTATATTTTGCAAGACCTCGTAACAAAAATATGTACTTAACAGGAACGTTTACGCTTGTGGGTATTTCTGTTGTTCTTTGGATAATTTATTTTATTATACTAGCGACAAACTAGTCCTTACAACGATGTAAATTTTAATAATGTATGTATATATACATACATTATTTTATTAAGCCCTGGGTCTATTTGGACTACCCCTCACACAGTGTTCGCAGTATTCGGGTATAAGAATGCTGATTTGGTTGTTGAGGTCTTTTTGTACACGCAAACAGCATTTTTTTCCATGCCACACACTATTTTCTTTAATTTTTACCTGATGATGTGTGATATTATTTTTTGTAGTTGAACTGTAATATTCAAATCTGGGATCTTCTTTAATCATTTTAATTTCCTGCAGAGTATCGTTTTTTGTATGATCTTCAAAAATGCTTTTTTCACGAGAAACAAAAAAGTTTTGTGTTAGCACAGACCATATAGCAGGTATTTCCAATTTTATACAGGTGTCGGATGTAATAAAACTAGGTTGATTCATTTTGGTATATTAGAATTTTCAACAGTAATCATTTTTAGGTTAATTCATTTTTTCGTGTATTGTAAATAAATGAACGTTTTATCTATAATTGCTTTGATCCTCGTTATAATTTCCGGTATGTACTACGTCTTCTTGAACTCTGGTAACTTATCATTGAAAATGTTGATGAGTCCAGGTGTTTTATGCTGGATTGCTTTACTTTTGCTTTCAATTAATTTTGTGTCCGAAAATTACGACCCAGCTACCGATTTCGCTGGTGGATGGCCCACTGCACGCAACAGTATGATGCAAAAGGCCAGTAAATGCGCGTACAATAAATCTTCTAGCATTTTACCTTCGTGTATAAACACACAAGAGCCTAAAACTTGTCCGTCTTGTTAAATTATATGATGTAATTACATTATATAATTGTCTGTCTACTGATCGGTTGACAATGCCATGTCATAAACAACAATCGCCTGTATAATTATGGCAATTGCAATTAGTATTTTGCTTAAAATATTCATTGCTTTGCTGTTACCCATTTTAGAAACTAGAAACAACAGTGCACCGATGCCTCCAAGTATAAAACAAATAATCATAAGTGTAGATCTTTCGGATTTTTCCATTTTATTGTAAAAGGAAAATTTTAATTATTTCTTCTCAAGTGTCAAATCCTATTTGTTTGAAGTTTTTAGCGGATACGGACCACCCGTTCGGGCTTTAACGACGACGGTGGCGATAATGATGATGATGGCTACTACGGTGACGATAAGGTATCCATTCTGGCCTGCTTACATGCGGCGGCACCATCGGTCGATTCAAGCTCCCTTCCTGTCTTTCCCATCTGCGCCTGTCTACCATTGCGGATGGAGAAATATCTTCACTAGGATTTAATGAGATTGGGGCGTCCAAATCGATAGAACCTAGCGGGAAGGACTCAGAACCAGGCGCCTCGATCATGTAGGGATTGTCATCGGACTCTACCTGTGCGACGCGATTCACGGTATGAGCCCACAATTGGTCTACATCATTGTTTAATGCTTGCTGTCTCATTCCGAATTTTCCATCCTTGTAAGGACAATCCGAAGCTCCCGAATTTTGGATACCAAAAGGCCATGTTTTAGCCGTGCCACCTTTATTCTCACATTCTAAGTACTTTTGTAACGAAGCGGCTCGATCTTCCGGAGTTTTGCCAGAAACTACGTCGCATTTCCCACTAGGTTCTTTGTAGAATAAGGCATTGGGTCTGTTGTCACCCCAAGTGTCCGTGTGTACATTCATCTCACTTAATGGCATTATGCACGTATCAAATCCGATTTGTTTGTATATATCATAATCCGTCTCGTATCTCTTCGAAAATTGGCTAAACATGCTTTTAAAAGCGGCAACTCTAGCATCTCCAGCCCACACAGGTCCAGAACCAGTATCCATGCATGTGATCAAATCATTGTTGCTTTCTGTCATTCCTTCGCTACTTCCTTGAACGTAATTTTGCTGTGTGTAATAGTCAATAAGCGAAGACTGATTGCCGCCACTTATGTCTAGTAATTTGAATCCATATACGTCATCGTTATAATGGGTATTTCCCTCTGAATCTTTCGTTGTTACAGTATTCTGGCAGACTTGGTTCTTGAGATTCGATCCACCGACATAAACGATTTCGTAATCGTAATTTGGATAGTCGCATGCTTTGGAACCACCACCACCGGTGCTCATTATTGTAAATTGACTACTGTTCCATCCCAGAGCAGCAGTGATGCCATAGACGCAGCTGCCAATGTTTGCACCGAAGTAGTACGTCCCGAAAGGCCACGTGGGACATTGCTTTGGGTCGCTGACTTGAGCACATGTGGCGGGACCTTTATTGTAGCCGTACCAATCAGCACCCGTATCTCCCATAAGATATTGGGCACCCCACAGAATTGCTCCAAATTCAGGAGTTAGATTGCTGTAAGATTTGTAACCAGGATTTTTAATTCTCAAATTTGGTGGATAATAACACTGGACAGTGTAAGCTGCGATTTTGCACAAGAAATTGTCCCCATTACTTCCAGCATCAGCGCCAGCGCTATTTACAAAATTTGCTATTCCTTCTTGTGGATTTAACAATCCTTGGCAATTTCCAATACCTGGAGGGGTTTGCATGTTTGCAGGCAAGTTCATATCTTTGAATTTTTCCGAATACCAAGTGTTAGTTTGTGCCTTTTGAAGAGTGGATAAATCGATCTTACCTGATTTCCACACACTAGCATTTGATTTACTGGGTAATACATGAGGACCCCATTTTTTAGCAAATAACATACGACCCGTAACGATAATCACGCAATTTTCGTAATCTTCAGGGGTTGCTTCAAAGTCATACTTGTAGGGGACTGTTTTGTTTAAAACAGCGGAGAAGTTACCGGGGAACAGTTTTGTGGAATAACCAGACTTAGTTCTGGGAATTGGAGCTCCTTGCTGAAACAGCGTAGCATATCCCGAGAGATATTCTCTGTCGTCTTTAAAGTTCTTACCGGATGTAAAAGCAATTAACTGCGCGGCTGCACCTCCTCCTAATCCAATGGCCTTGATTTGAGGCAACGTTCTACGCAGGAAAGGGCCTTTTGTCGCATCGGTGGCATTCCATGGCAGATTTGGGCACGACATTAAAAACCCAATGTAATTACTGTAAATTCCAGTTAGTCCCATATTTAAAAACTTACCATAACCATTCATCCAATAAAACATTATTTTACCACCTGTGCAATTACTTCCAATACCGGGAGATTGAATACACGCATCTCCGTCTTTTGCCAGATTATAAGCAGCTCTGTAATCTTGATCCAAAGCCTGAGAAGTTGTACCCGGAGCCGTTTCATTTGCCGCTCCGATGGTGTTGACACTGCTGCTGAAACAACAATTTGAACAGTTTCGAGGATCGTACGGATTCGCGGTATAATATTCGACCGATCCGGCATCTTTCCAATCTTGGGCGGATTTCTGACAGCTTGTATAGTCCGATGGATCACATTTAACCATTTGAGCGGTCGTTAAGCTCCCAGTATTTCTGTCAAATGTGCTACTACTTTTTCCAGTTTTACTTGGGACACACCAGGCGGTCCTTCCAAGCGCCGCAACGGAGGATGGTCCCATATCAGTCGAACAATTAGGTGCATTCAACAGTTTCCGACCCAGACCTTCCATGACATAAGCCACTCCTTCCATGAATCCGAAATTAGGACAACCTTGTTTTCTGGCATACGGTTGGATTATATTAACCATTTGAAACTTGTCAGAAGTTCTGTTAGAGGCGCGCGCTTTACTTAACATTCTCGAGCTACTCGCTCCCAAGATGCTATTGTTGGTCTCATCCAATCCATACAAGTTAGCCATACACTTACCACTAATCGCTGGCTGCTTTGTAGTGTTCGTGGGATTAGTACCGTCAAAATCCAGATCTTGTGGATCACATGGTTTCATCCCCATGTTCCAAATAGGGCCCATTGGGGAAGCGGGAAATGCAGAGGCAAATGCTCCTGCTGCACCAGCGAAACAATAATTAGCAGCTTGTTTCTTTCCGTCACTATTGACAATGGGCTTGGCTCCGGCGGATCCGGCGGACAAGCAAATATCTGAGAATCCACAAACCCCGTCTGTAGCTCCAGATTTTGCGTCGGGATTATTTGGATTGGGGTCAACATAAGCAGGCCACCAATCAGTAACACCAACCCCTGCTCCCAATTGTTCAGTGCTGTCTTCGAGAACTGGCATAAAAAATTGACTATTTGGCATTACTCCAGCAAATCCTACTTGAGATCCGGAACACGCCATATCCGGATTGAATCCTGGAGGCCCGCCTTGATGAACGGCTGATAATATTTGCACTTGGTCTTGGCCATCGGTCAAGAAGGCTTCAGTTGCAATGTTGTAGTAAGCTCCCACTAGAGGAGCACGTCTTGAAATCAAGGTTTTGATTTGTTTTTTATTTGGAGCTCCATCTTCCGTCTCAGGTAAAATGACACTTTGCTGTCCAACATCTAGAGGCAAAGGCGTGTAGTACCAGCATAATGATTGGTACAGCTCTATTACTTTGTCATCCGACAAACTTTTCCACGTTTCGTTTTTAACAAGTGGATAAACAGCGCTGAGATAACTAAGAGCTAGTTTACTTCTGGGATTTTGAGTTTTAGCTGGTGATGGAGTTGGGGGTTTTGTACTTTTACTACCAAAAGTATATACAAGAAATACTATTACCCCGATTGCCACTAATATACCTAGCCCTATCAGTAACCATTTCCACGGGAATCTGGGTGCTCGGCTGGGAAGTGTTCTTTCTATTTCCATTTTATTTGAAATAGAAATTGTTGTAAATAAATGTCAGATTTTAACGAAGATGCTTTAACGAGTTCGTGGTCAGCATTACATTTTGGATTTGGATTTTTAAGTTATATGATCACTAGAATAATTGTAGATCAAAATTTAGAGAAAAATAAAAATCTTTCTAAATTTGAAAATAATCAAAAAAAGTTAGAATTAGTTTTAGTATTTTTTTTCGTATTTTGTTTGATTCATACTTTTTGGGAGATTTTTGAAACACATAAAATTTGCCATGTATTGTTTAATAAATTTTTCAAAGCTCCTCATGAATATCCGTATAATGGTGACAGTTTAGGGAATTCTTTTGTGGATACGATGTTTTACATTAGCGGTTTCTGGATTGGGTACTTGTTGATTGGCATTTGAAACTTTAAAATTTCTTTAAATGTATAAATGGGTAACAAATTTCGCAGATCCACTGTTTCTAAATATACTAAAAAACAAGTGGTACCTATTTTGTATCCTCCAGGAGACTCGCTTTGCGAATCAGAATGTCCAATTTGTTTAGAATATTTATGTAGCCCCAGTAATATATCACGAAATTTTCCCTCATCTAATTCTACAGACAGTAATATATACGTTACCAATTGTGGGCACTATTTCCACTCCCATTGTATATACAGACACAAAAAATTTTGCCAAAAGGACGGAAAAAGTAGTCAGTGTCCATTGTGTCGTGAAAAATTAATTTTTAGATCTAAAACTCGAAAAAAACGGTTTTTTTAAAAAATCATTAATAAAACAAAATGGCAGGAAGACATAGAATGGTATTAAGAGATCCTATACAAGGCATAACCAAACCCGCAATAACAAGAATTGCAAATCGCGCTGGGTGTAAACGACTTAGCGGTTTAATTTATGAAGAAACACGAGGCATCGCACTGGTTAGAATGGAAAAAATCGTTAAGGCCGCTGTTGTTTACACGGATAATGCAGGGCGTCAAACCGTCAAGGAATCGGACGTTTCCGCCGCGCTGGCTGATCTTGGTGACGGTGCTGCGTGGATCAAACCAAGAAAAAAGAAATCAGGAAGACGTCTCGTAGGCTACATAGCACTGGAACAACGGGAACGAGCCTTTAGAATGGACGAGGACGACGACGGCATCGCCGACCTGTTCGACGATCCAGCACGAGGGCCAGCACCCGGGGGTGTTCGCAGACGACATCGCTATAGACCCGGCACTGTTGCTTTGCGCAATATAAGACGTGAGCAAAAAAAGACAAATCTAATGATTCCTAGACAGTCATTTAATCGAATAGTCAGAAAAGTCGGCAGCTATTATAAAAGTGATTTGCGCTATTCGGATTCTGCTCTAGAATTAATACAAATGGCTGTAGAGCATTATTTAGTTCTTCTTTTTGAAGAAGCTAATATTTTAGCTATTCACGCGAAAAGACAAACAGTTCAACCAAAAGATCTACAGGCTGCTAGACGTGTGAGAGGTGATAGATCTTAAAGCTGTTGGGTCGATTTAATGCTTTGCGCATTTTAATAAATTATGGGGCAAACTATGTGCGGGGGATCTCGCGAAGATTCCAAAAAGACGCTGGATCTAAGTATTTTTGACAATTCAAAGCATTTTTGTACCATGCGAAAAGGATCTCCATATTACAGAAAGAAAATACGAAGAGCGGAGAGGAGAGTAGAGAATGCTAAAATGATTTACAAAAATTATAAAGAAAGCAAAATATGTAGAAATAATTGTAGAAGAAGCGTTTAATTTTGTATTTTAAATAATACAAAATTGACATTTTAAGGGCAAGCTTCTGTAAATAAAATGTTTAAAAATACAATCACATCTACCGAAACTTGCCCTTTTGTGGTCAGCTTCGAGAATACAACCCCTTTTTCTTTTAAAGTAACCAAAGGAGAAGGATGGAGTGCTCATCCTCTATCTCCACCCGTTGGAACAAAAATAGAGTCAAATGCTACCTACGGATATTGTTTATTTGATTATATTATATTGGATATCTTTAGCGGTTCAGGTGCCACAGGTGATTATCTTGGCACTGCTAGTGTATCAATTAAAGGATCTGGTGACGGCCGTTACGTCTTTGATAGCAATAACAAGCTTGTGTTTAGCTATGACGCTGCTCACAGTAAATACCAGGGAGATTGCACGCAATGGGTCCGCGCGCAGACAATCACAGCTCCTGGAATCTCTAACGGTCCAGCGGTTATTACAAATGCCGGATGGACAAATGGTATGGGAAACAACAGCTCGTCTCTTGTGGAGCACGAAAGTTTCTGGGGAATTGATTATGGCACTGATAATGGTCGCTGGACTGCACGAGATGGGGCGATCTATCAATCTACTGCTTTGGTCGATCAAAATGTGGGATCTAGGGCTTATCCGATTTATCTTGCTACCGGTGCTCCCACTTGGTTGGTGAAAAACTGTGATCCTAGCGCGTGTGAGTGCTCTAATACTGTAGCACCTGGTGTAGCATACACTGGATGCTGGCAAATTGATATGAGCGTAGGTAGCAGTGGTCAAGGCCCGTTCTGTGAAACTTTTTATCTTGCAGAACGAGCTGTAATGGAGCCTGGTCCATCTAACTATCAAGATGGAAGTGGTGGGGCGCCAGGAGGTGTTAGTCGAGAGATTGATATCATGGAAACCCGCTGGCAACCTCTGGGACCACAGGCAAACTGTCCCAGCGCAGGCGGGACCGAATGGAGTAGCACTTTTAAGAACGTGCTTATGGGTAAATGGAAAGATGTCGGCGGTGCACCGACCACGGGATTTGTCACATTTGGATGTCTTATTCGTGATAAGAGCATGTGGATATATGCTTACACACAAGCTGGAAAGCTATGGTACTCTTCTGATGAAATTAAAAATGATAACACTGCTTACATCCAGAAAAATCCATTTGTTCCGTATATTGGGACGTGGGCTCCGCCAGGCACTGGAGCTGGTGGCTTTGAGACCGGGTATAAAAACTTTGTGTATCTACAACCAGATGATTCAAAGATTTCTGGTAAGAACCCCAAAGATAATCCCGAAGCTTTTGGACCAGCTCTTGTTGCTCGTCTTCCATTCTCTCAATTTCTCCAAAATGAACTTGCAGCTAGATTGTAACGACAAAAATAAAAAATATTTAAAAAGTACAATTTTTTAGAAAATGTTAGCCACGATATTATTGATACTTGGTATAGCTTGTTTGATAGCTTTTTGGATGTTTTTGGTTCCGCATTACAATGGTACTGAGTACACTCTCGGTATTGGAAGCTCTTATAGCCCAATTGCACAATATCAAGCTTTGCCAAAAGCAGTGTCGGTAGTACCAGAACC
>Ga0209977_10000578_pt1 | contig 14650 bp, 10 predicted proteins | sample SumtaG_2_FD_183113 | JGI IMG/M metagenome (GOLD analysis project Ga0209977, IMG submission 183113) | Deep subsurface microbial communities from Indian Ocean to uncover new lineages of life (NeLLi) - Sumatra_00607 metaG (SPAdes) (version 2) | ecosystem: Environmental > Aquatic > Marine > Oceanic... | reverse complement strand
TTCTGTCCAGTAATAATCATAGAGACATTATTCATAGTAAAAGTGATTGAGTTCTTTATTTCTAATATTTGTTTCTTTAAATTGAAATAAAACTAAGATTACTCAAACAAATCGAAGAAAAAAAAAGAACGGATATTGAATCATATCCGCTCATAGAGTGGGTTTTACCCAACATCTAATATTCCATCACCAGTGATAGCAAAAACCGTTTCATTTTCAGGGAGAAGAGGTGAATCAGCGATCCTGGCAATGCGTCTTTCCCCTTTAGATTTTCTCAGATACACACGTGTTTGACTCGCGTGTGCTATTATGTGCCCACCCACAGGGGCAATGGGATCTCCAAAAAACATATCAGGTTTGGAGTGCACCTGATTAGTGACAATTACAGCCATGTTTCCTACTTCAGCCATTTTGAGTAATGTATGTATATGTTGGTTGAGTTTTTGTTGTCGTGTAGCCAATGTGCCTCGTCCAACGTATTCCGCACGGAAATGAGCTATTAATGAATCAACAACAACAAGGCCAATTCTTTGGGTTTGGCTATCTAGAGCTGCTTTTTCTGCTAATACCATTTGATGATCACTGTTATACGCTCTTCCATGCATAATATTCTTCAACACATGTTTAACATCAACTTCTCCTTCCCAGCGTTTACTCATACTGAGAATTCGTTCTGGTCGAAAAGTACCCTCTGTATCAATATAAATTACCTTAAGAGGCTCTTCTCCATCGATATTCAAACCGCCTAGCTCACGTGGAAGTTGAGCAGCAACACATAATTGATGAGCGATTTGAGTTTTTCCTGTTCTATACTCCCCATAAAACTCAGTTACTGCAGCTGTTTCAATTCCACCTCCAAAAAGATCATCTAATGACGCAGAACCAGTGGTAATTTTTAACATGTTTCTACGACGTTCAAGAACCTCATCTGCAGGAATAAATCCGAAGTTCAAAGCATCTCTCGCTGCTTGAATTATCTTTCTTGAGGTTGCGTCTCCTAAATTACCAACAGAGACTAATTCTCCAATTGATACCGTAGCTAATGATTCAAGTGTTCCAAATCCAGATTCAGATAATTTTTTCGCGGTAGCAGGACCAATTCCAGGAAGATCAGCAATACTCTCTATAGTAGAACCCTTGTTATTTGTTTCGATTGAAATAGAGGAGGAAAGATTATTATTTGTAGAAATTGAAGTACTTTCAGTTTTCTTAACTTCTGATTCGTTCATTTCATTCTTCTTAGTTGAAGTAGCTCTTTTTTTTCGTGGTGGCAAAAATGATCAATCCTTACGTCTCGTTATACTATTTTACTCTTTGATAATCTAGGCTTTTAACTAAAGAGAGTATACTCTCAATGTAAAATCAGTATAATTTTATGATCAAATGATAAGAAGATGAAAGAATCTTTCTCCAAATATATATATTAGAGGAGATGTAATATTCTACAATTATGATGAAAAATCAGCTTTTACAAGGTCATAATCATGAATGATGAAATATCAAGTAATCCTAATGCTCAGAAATAGCAATTCTAGTCTTTTTTGTCATTTTCGGATTTCTCTCTCTGAAGAATCTTTCATTTATTAGCTCATAAATTGATTTATAATTTTAATGTGATTTATATTTTCAATCTTATCAGATTGCTTTCTATTAACAATTTCTAGCTTTTCATATAAGAAAGTTAACAGCAACCATATACATAAACCTTGAATGATCGAGATTCAAGCCAATAAAGCTTACATGGGAATAAAATGATTATCATCCGTTATGGACGTGCTTATATAGGAACTTTGATGTATTCTTTATTGAGGTTCTTAGGCGATATCAGATGAATAAAGTGTATCGGATTATCTTTCTGGCTATCCTCGTATTCCTAACTGCTACTGCATGGAATGAACTATTAAAAGGTTTAAACAGAGTATGATACCTATGCAATATGAAAAAATCAATTCCAATCTTATTTGGACAAGTAAAGGATATGGGAATACAACAGCTATAAATTTGGGGGGGAAGATATACATAATCGATTCTACATTAAACTGGAAATTAGCTCAAGAATGGAAAGAAAACGTGGAAGAGTATTTCTCTAAGCCTGTTTCGGGTTTAATCCTTACTCACCATCACGCTGATCATACGTTTGGAAATCAAGTTTTTTCGAACCTACCAATAATATCGAGTACTGAAATATGGAAGATAATGAATCATCATAAGAAACATATCTGGATTCCAGAAGAGATGATGGACTGGGAAGAGGATGGTTATGGAATCAATGGCTTAGAAGTTACTCTTCCGAATGTTTGTTTTGAGAATAGAATTGTTCTTCATGGAGAAAGATCTCTAGAGATTATTAGAGCTGATGGTCACACTCGTGGATCTTCTTATCTCTGGGAAAATGAAACTAGAACGCTAATTACTGGAGATTTGATTTTTAACCGAGAGTTCCCATATGGAGCAGATGAAACTTCTGATTTAATACAATGGAAAAAAGTTACAGAAGAATTAATCAAATTAAATCCAAAAGTGATTATTTCTGGTCATGGACCCCTTGCTACTGAGAAAGACCTTAAAGAAATCCGTGAATTCTTTTCTAAAAGCATTGATTTTATGAAACAGAAAATGAATGAAGGAACTACACTTCAAAAAATAGCGGAAGACAACCAATTTCCAGAGTATTATTCACAAAATCGATTTGAAAGGAAAAGAAATACAATTGAACGATGGTATACCTATTTTGAAGAATTAAATGAATTAACGCTTTAAAAAAAACAAAAACGAAACTCCCATAGGATAAAAGCAGATGAACTTAGTGGAACTTGAACCGAACCAATTTGAGAAAATCAGATCTCTTTTTCATAAATTACAGCATCTCACATTCACATTAGATGCTGTGATAGCTAGAAACACTCTAATGCGTATTTGGGTTGACAGTAAGGATGATCCGAAAAGTTGTTTTATGTGGGATAAGATGCATTGCTATTACTTTGTTGGACAAGCAGAAAATGAAAATTTCAACAAACAAATATCCAAACTTTTTGACCAGACAATCATTCCTCAAGCTATCCGAAATAAATCTGATCTATATAAAGTAGAATCTTCCTCGAAAGAATGGGAACCCTTTCTAGAAAAATTACTTAAGAAATACCTTCCTGTTAAAAGATCACGGGTATTTTTAACTTTAGAGGAATTTATTCCAAAAAATATGGCCAAATTTCTACAAAAGGCATTTGAAATTCGGGAAATCGATCAAAAACTCCTAGAAAGTGAAATAGCTAATATTCAATCAATTGTAGATGAAATTAATGTATGTTGGGATTCTATTGAATCCTTTTTAAAAATTGGATTTGGTTTTTGTCTTATTGTTCATCTTGATAACAGCAAAAAAGAAATTCAAGGATGGTGTACAGGAGAATATTTTAGTTCTAAGAAATGCGGAATTGGAATTGAAACATTCAGTGGTTATCGAAAGAAAGGATATGCTACTGCTATGGCCTCTGCTTTTGTCGAACATTGTCTAAAAACTAATATTAAACCTTATTGGGACTCTTATTCAAACAATTATGCCTCTATTAGAGTTGCAGAAAAAATAGGATTCAAAAAAATTGAGGATTATCATGTTTACTTTGGAAGTTTTATAAATAGCGAATTGTATCAGGGATATCATTATTTTTCAGAGAAAAAATATGAGATCGCAGCTAAATGGTTTGAAAAAGCTGCTGAACTTGAACAACGTAAAACAGAAAGTCTCTATAATGCAGCATGCTCATGGTCTTTAGGAGGGGAGTCTGAAAAGGCTTTCTTACAATTACATGAAACAATTGATTCTTTAAATAGTTCGACTATCAAGTTTATTAATTACATGAGGAAAGATCGATATTTAGAAGCTTTACATTCATTAGACAATTGGAAAAAAATTTTAACGCAGTTAAGTGAAATTGAATCAAGAATAAAAGAGAATTGATTAGTGAAAATGATCTGAAAACCTGTAACACAATCCATATATGATGGGGATATCGGATATAGCTTGGAACCCAATCAATGATTACTTTTTAAGGAGATCATATTGCTATTTCAAATTAAATGTTTTTATTATCCGTCATTTTCAGTGATCTCTCTCTGTTATTCTTCTCTTTTTTACTAACAAATTCATTCTATGCAATTCAACATATAATTTAATGAATTTAACATTAAAAAAATTGATTTAGAAGATATCTTATTTGATAGTAAGATCATAATAGAATTTAGCACTTTTACGCAAATGATATAGTAATCTCTTATCTATAATTTGATGCTAAGAAAATGAATCGGGAAAAAATTAAGAATGAAAATGTAAAATCAAAATGAAATTTTGAAATCGGGGTAGGGAGAGTATTTTTACTCCCTAGTATCCTAGACAGACATAATCGAATATGAATTAATGGATCCGACAAAAAATAATAAGCTGAAAATATATGTCAACCCACAATACTAATTTTTCTACACTCTTTAATTCGTTTAAATCTGTCTTTAAAAATGCTAATAAAGAAGATGATGGAAAATATCAAAAGGATTATGGTGAAGTGGTTTTTTCTTCAAACTATATCCCTCCTATGCTTCATCATCGGGAGGAAGAGATGAAGAGTCTTGTTAGCTACTTTAGATCGATAATAACTAATCCTTTAGCGACTAGCAAAAAAGTGGTTCTTTACGGCCCTGTTGGAACTGGTAAAACTCTAGCATCAAGAGCTTTTGGGAATGATATAGCAATCCATCTCAAAAATGAGCATAAAATTGGTGATCCTGTTTTTCGGTTTTTCCATGTGAATTGTCGAAAAACTAAAACTCCACATCTTATTTTAACCACAATACTTAGACAACTTATCCCAGGATTCCCTCTTCGTGGATTTGGTGTAGATGAGCTCTTACGAATGTTTACTCTACTTCTCTTTGAACAGAACCTTGTTACGCTTTTAGTACTTGACGAAATTGATTATTTAATTGATGATAGAACTGATTTCCTATATTCTCTTTCACGAATTGAAGAATCTCCTCCTGTTTACGAATCTCATTATTCAAATCCTTCAAATATTAATACAGAATCACGATTCAGCCTATTAATGATCACACGAGATAAGAATTTCCGCCATTATTTGGATTCCTCAACAGCGTCATCCCTAGGTAGAAACTTCATTTTTTTTCCTCCTTATACCCGAAATCAATTATTTGACATTGTATACGCTCGCGCAAAGCTAGGTTTACGAGAAGAATGTTATAATGATGAACTTCTCGAAGTTATCGCTTCCTTAGCTGAAGAATATGGAGATGCTCGTTTCGCTATTGAGTTATTATGGAAGGCAGGTAAGATTGCAGATAAAGAAAATGTTGATTGTATCGTTCCTGAACACGTACGTAAAGCGATTGTTGTAATATTACCAATGGAAAAGTCTATGATTGAAGAATTGAATAGTCACCAACAATTAATTCTTTTGAGTGTTGCTAAACTTCTTACAGATGGCCAGACGAAAGTTACAACACCTGAAGTAAAACAGTATTATCAACAAATCTGTGAAGAGGCAAATATTCGAGCTAGACGGCCAACTCAAGTATGGGCATATTTAAAAGATCTTTCCAGATTAGGATTAATTAAACAAGAGGTAGAAAATCGCCATAATCAAAAAGGAAGGTCCTTAGGAAGAGTAACAACAATTAAAATTCGCGATATCCCAGTTACAGACATTATTCAATCTTTAAATCACTTAATTGAAGATTAATGTGCTTTTTATAAAAAAAAAGCTAATAGATTCATTGAGAATTAATCTGCAGTGGATTTTTGGCAATTTTAGCCTAAACTTAAGAAAAAATCAGCTTTTTTTTTACTATTTAAGACATCAAGAATTGAGGATAAATGGATTCTACTTCTTCCGTATAGTTAAGCTTTATATTATTCGCTGAATAGTAAGCAGTCATACACTAAATATGATTTTTCTAATTTTGGAGGTTCTCCTTCAATTGAAAAAAAATAATGAGTTTTACATACGTGATTTAACTATAGATGATGAATTTGATCGAATATCAGAAGAAGCATCGGTGAAAGATGCTGCATTAAAAATGAAAGAAGCAGCCATTCCTGATTTAGTTGTCGTAAATAAAGATGATAACGTTTTAGGCGTTATCGCTGACTTTGATATTGTTACAAATCTCGTAGCTGAAGGAATATCTGCGGAGTCCGCTAGAGTCACAGAGATCATGTATACAATTGAACCTGTAACACAAGACACCCCAGTATCGGCAGCTTTTGCGCGAATGCAAGAATTAGATGTATCAGTAGTCCCAGTTGTAGAAAAAAATAAATTAATCGGGGTTGCAACGATAACTGATTGCTGGGGTTTTTTACCAGAGGAATATGAAGATAAAAAAGGATTAATCCCAGTAGCGAATCCACGTTTTTTCAATTATTCCTTTTCAATTTTGATGGTTCTCTTTTACTTTGCATTTGGTATTTTAAGCCCACTTGTTGGTATTTCAGGATTCCTGAATGCTCCTGTGGCAGGAAGACCTGGTGTAACAGCTATTTACTATCTGTTTGAAGCACATGGTGGTGGATTTTATGTTAATTACTTGGATTTTCAAGATATCTGGTGGTTATTATTAACTATTTATGGAATAATATTCCTGATTCTTGGACTTTTCAGTGCTTTCGCTATATTTCAATGGGCATATGCTGATTACCAGCTAGTGAAATTAAAACGTAATTGGCAATCAATTGGATTCGTAATTGGCATAGCTAACATCCTTATTGTGTGGAGCTTGTTTCTATTATTTGTAATGGGTGGGGCTTTACGAGTCTCAACTACTTCGATAAACTTTGATATTAGCGGGTTATTACTCAGCAGTTTAGCTATTATATGCTTAGTAGCAGCTGTATTTCGTGACTTCCTCTTCCGTGAACAATCTTCACCCGCACCAAAGGAGGAATAGAATTTTATGCCTCGTGGTGGTGGCGGTGGATTCCGTGGCGGTGGTTTTGGTGGCGGTGGATTCCGTGGCGGTGGTTTCCGCGGTGGAAGTCGTAGTTATCGTTCAGGTAGTGTGAGATCTTCTGGACGTCCTTTTGGCCGAACTGGCTCTAGACGAACTGTTTCGCGATCTCCACGATCTTCATCACATCGAAGAAGTCATTATGGGCGTCGATATTGGGGTGGTTATTATCGCCCGTGGTATAGACGTCCGTGGCATTGGAACTGGTGGTGGGGTTATCATCATCGTCCTTGGTATTATGGCCCTGTATATTGGAGCGGTGGACTAGTTTTAGGTATTTTAGCGTTGCTTATTATTCTTCCAATTATAGGTATGGCAGTTATTCCTTATCCATTTACTAATGCTTCTTCAGATGGGGTCGTCAACTACTCAGATACTCAAACATTAAATTTCAATGAATATTGGTATGAAAAGGAATCTATGAAAAGTGGACAAGAAATACAATATCAGTTGGTAGATGCTTACAGTAGTGTAACCTTTATGATTTGGGATGAACCATTTGAGAATTTCGATACAATGCAAACGATAACAGGAAACCATAGTGGGACTCTAACTGTTCAGGGCGATCATGATTATCAGTACTTAGGGTTTTTTCTGAAACCAGGTTCCACCCTTGACGTAAATTTCACTACTACGGATTCTCTTGAATTTTTCATAGCAGATGCTACTGATCTGAACCGCTGGAATAACTGGGAAACCATTACCCCAGAAATCTACGACGCGTCAACAAATGGTGAAATTGCCCATTTTACAATTCCATGGGCTCAGGATTGGTACATTGTATGGTATAACCCAGGATCTAGCTCAATAGATGTCACTTATGACGTAGATTATACTGCTGTTGATCTTCCTGATTTCCATGAGGCATATGTGCTTTTTGAAGAAGTTGAATTTGTTTCTCAAGATACCTTCACTGTTCCTAATGATGGAACTTGGTACTTTTTCATTTATGTGGATCCGTTTGTGAACCCTGCTGAATCTGTGGAAATTACTTTTGATGTATCATTTCATCTAGATGAAACGTATCATCAAGATCAATGGTTAGAAATTCAACCAATTTTGATGATTATTGCAGGTTTAGTTATACTTCTTCTTGTAATAGCAATTATTCAACGAGTAACTTCAAAGAAAACAAAACCTGAAGAAACTCCACCAGCTCCATCGACTACAACTGAAACACCTACCTCTCCTACACCCCCTACAAAAACAACCATCATAACTGATAAAAAAAATAAATGTCATCGATGTAACTATACTTACAAATCAGGAGAGATATATTGTACAAACTGTGGAGCGAAACGTGTAGGGCGAGAGTATGGGTTATCTACCGTCACTACTCCAGCTAAATCGAAAAACTGTATCAGTTGTGGTACCTTCGTTAAACCAGGAAGCCGTTTTTGTAAGAATTGTGGTGCTAAAATAGAGCAAGAAGCAAAAACTTATACCTATTTCCCTGACGAGCGAATATCTTTCTTCTGTCAATTAGACAATGAAAAACACCCTTCTACAGAATCCGCGTACGAATGTGAACAATGTTCTCGTCGAATTTGTGGTGATTGTTATGAAGATATCACTAAAACTGGAGTAACACTTTGTCCCTATTGTAAAGGAGAGTTATCTCAAACCCAATAACTCTCTTTTTTTCCATTTTCTTTTTGTACTGGTCATCTAAAATAATTATTAGTACAGGATTTTTATTTGTTTATCTCATTTCAGGTATGAGATTAGAAGGTTGGTTTCCTCTCTCAATTGCTAAAATATTTTCCGCTACCATTACAGCCATTGCATCTCTAGCTTGAGTTGTTGCAGAACCGATATGAGGAGTCAAAACCACGTTTGATAATTTACTTAATTCCTCAGATATATCAGGTTCATTATAAAAAACATCTAATCCCGCTCCTGCTAGTTTTTTATTCTTTAACGCATCAATAAGATCACTTTCTACTATATTTTTCCCACGTGAAGTATTAATCAAGTATGCGGTTGGTTTCATTAATGATAATTCTCTTTCAGATATTAAATGATGAGTTTCAGTGGTGTATGGAATATTTAGACTTATTACATCAGCTTCTTTAAGCAGGTCATCCAATTGTTCACGGTAACTGAATCCATATTTCTTCTCACCATCCATTTTTCTTGATCGTGAATGATAGATAACTTTCATATCGAATCCAATAGCACGTTTACCTACAGCGGTTCCTATCCTTCCAGCACCAATTATTCCTAACGTCTTACCTGTTACTTCAAAACCCAATAAATATTCTGGTAACCATCCAAAATATTCATTTTTCCGACATACAGTATCTCCTTCAATTATTCTTCTTGTAACAGCGAGAATTAAACCCCACACTATATCTGCAGTAGCATTGGTTAACACATCAGGGGTGTTAGTAACTAATATCCCTTTTTTCAGAGCAGCATTAATATCAATGTTATTATAACCAACAGCATAATTAGCTATACCTTTAAGCGAAGTAGCTGAATTTATCAATTCTTCAGTAATTGGAACAGATAATAATGGGATCAAATAATCCACTGTTGGAAGAATATTAACTAATTGAGCTTCAATAGGCAAATTCTCATCTAATATTATAACATCCAGATATTTCTTTAGTATTTTCATTCCTACATCAGGTATTTTATGTGTACAAAGAACACGAGAATTTGAAGCCATATTTATCACTTTTTAAGAATTAACGGAAAAGAATAGTCTTTCTATAAAAACTAAAAGTTTAGATTTCATTCTTGAGATAGACTTGATTTCCCCCTACTATCGTTTTTTCGATGAGATCATCCGATATTTCAGAGATTGGAATCTCATAAATGGATTTGGATAAAATTACGAAATCAGCATATTTCCCTTCTGAAATACTTCCCAGCTCTGACTGCATAAACAAAGCTTCTGCATTATTAATTGTGTAAGATTTTAAAGCTTCGTCTAAAGGAATTTTAATATCAGAGGATGGAAAACTACACGCCATCTTTATTCCAAATAGAGGAGATAAAGGCATATTATCTGAACCAAAGTTTAACTTCATACCATGTTCTAGAATTACTGCAAAGTGATTCAGTTTTTGATAATGTTCCTTTCCTAAACGATGTTCATAAAGTTCACCAGGATACTCCCATTTAAGAAAATTCGGTTGCATTGAAAGAAGTATACCAAGTTCTTTTGCTTTTTTGATTGATGTATCATCAACCATCTCGGCATGTTCAATCCGATGATGACGGGTTGAGGTAATATGCCCTGCTTTGTTAATACCTTTTTCATAACAGGTTAGAAGCCTTTCAATTGCTAGTTTGCCTATTGCGTGAACACACATAGTATAATCATTTTGTTCTGCTGTGGTAATTTGATTTACGAGTTCTTCCTCATTTAGAAATATATCGCCATATTCTTTTGTGTTGTGATATGGAAAATCAAGTAAAGCTGTATAGGCTGCTATTGATCCGTCGAAGAAACCTTTAAACGCAGAAAATCTTAGTTTAGAAGAACCCCAATTCTGTGGAATACCTAATCTTACAAATTCATTCATCAATTCACGAGTTGGATTAAGAAAAACTCTTACTGATAGTTTATTTGCTAAATCCATTTTAAAATAGGCATTCATGGTATTCTTTTGTCCTTCGGGCATTATTGATAAATTATCTACAGCAGAAGTAATTCCTTTTGATGCTGCAATCTGTGTTGACTTTTCAATACTCTTTGGAATCAGTTTTTTGTAATAAGGAGAAAGATCTAACCAAACATCCTTTAATATCCCAGTTGGAACCCCATTTGAGTCTCTAACAATACCAAGATGAGATTCTTCTAAAGGTATAAGCTCCAGAGCTCGAGAATTAACTGAAACTAAGTGCCCATCTTCTCGACTCGCATAAACAGGATTATCTGGACTTATTGCATCTAGATCCCCTTTTCTCAAGAACACTTTTTCATCCTCCCATTTTGATTCATCCCAATTACTGGCAAAAATCCATTCGTTTTTTTCTTTCGATTTTACTTCTTTTTCTATTCTTTTAATTGTATCTTCGTATGTCTTAAATGGTCCTAGATCAATGTGAATTAGATGAGATTCTTTATACAGATGAGTATGAAGATCGATAAAACCTGGAATGATAGTTTTTCCATTGATGTCGATTGCATTTTTCGCGTTATTTACTAACTTAGCGTCGAATTTACCGACGAAACTAAACTTATCTCCTGTAATTCCAATCATTTCAGCTTTTTCATTATTTGGGTCAAGTGTTATAACATTAGCGTTATAATATATCAGATCATATGATTTATTTGACATTCGATACTGTTCTCCTCTGTAATTTGCATAAATGTTTTGCATTTTTATCTGTATTATTAGCTCATTGCTATTTCATTCAGAAACCAATTATTAATAGAGGTTTTCTTTATTGTCAAGCATTCAATATTAGGTTTTATTCTTCCGTTATTAATGATAGAGGTAAAATATTCACTATTACCAAGTAATTAGGTAATTGATCATGCAAGATAATGAAATAGATAATAGAATTGTCGAACTTGACATGGGTATGGGTGGTAAAAAGATGGATATTTTACTAAAGTTTATAACAGATCGAATAAAGATCAAGCGAATATCAAAGAATGGAATAGGAGTTGAATCTTTTGATGATGGGGCAATTATTCCTCTAAATTCATCTTCAATGGATTTAGTTATAACAACAGACTCATATACCGTATCTCCTCTTTTCTTTCGAGGAGGAAACATTGGAACTTTAGCTGCATCAGGAACGATAAATGATTTATTGATGATGGGTTCCAAACCACTTGCTTTTACTCTTGCTTTAATTATCAAGGAAGGTTTTCAATTTGAACAATTGGGGAAAATCATAGATACAATAGTTGAAATTACTGCAAGAGATAATATTGGCATTGTAGCAGGGGATACTAAAGTAATGCCTCATAAATCAATGGAGGGCGTTGAAATTCTCATTAATACCACAGGAATCGGATTAGTTACTGCGGGAAGAAGAATTACTGACAGCTCAGTCCAACCTGGTGATAGTATAATTTCAACTGGAACATTAGGAGACCATGGTTTCGCAATGTTGGCTAGTCGTGAAGGTATCGAATTTGAAACAAAGCTAAACTCTGATGTCGCCTCCCTAACTTCAGTAATTGAACCAATTTTGAAATATCGAATTCATGCTATGAAGGATCCCACACGTGGAGGTCTGACAGGGGTATTAGCGGAATGGGTTTCAAAATCTCCTGTATCTATATGGATTGATGAACCTAAAATACCAATTTCTGAAGACGTTAGAGTTCTTTCTGAAATATTTGGAATCGATCCTCTAAATGTATCCTGTGAAGGAAAAGCGATCATTGCAGTTCATCCTGAAGATGTAGAAGAAGTACTCAGAATACTTAAATCTACCGATCTAGGTCTAAATTCATCGATAATTGGTAAAGCAAAAGAAGAAAGAATAGGAAACATTTTTCTGAAAACAAAAATTGGTGGACATAGAGTTCTTGACAAACCAGTAGGAGAACCAATCCCACGAGTGTGCTAATTCTTTAAAATTATTCATCCACAACTGAAGATTCTTTTTCTTCTTGACTCCATATTTCTTCCCATAAAGCAAGAGTTTCCTTCGCGTCTTCTGGATCCATTTTAGAAACAGCATAACCTGTATGGATTATGATCCAATCCCCAATTTTCATTTCTTCTCCCATCAATGCGACACTGACTTCTCTTTGAACACCTCTTCCAAAATCTGCTACAACGAGACTTTCATCAATGAATTTCAATATTTGAGCTGGAATTGCTAAACACATTTTTGAATCAATCATCCATCATCTTAATTGCATGAACCTTCTTTTGATTCTAATAAAAATCTTATTATCTGAAGAATTGATATCAAAATTTATTTTTGAATTTCGAGAGAAATGTATTTTTTTTCTTTTTTCCTTGAAATTCGATAAGTTAAACATAATAGTATTGGTTTTTTTTGCTGAACCTGTGAGAAATCTGTGTATTGTAAGATATTGATCAATGGTGTTGTCCAAGGAATTGGCTTTAGGCCTTTCGTGTATAATACAGCTGTCAATTTTAACTTGAAGGGTTATGTTTTAAATAGGGGTGATGCTGGTGTTGAAATTCAAGTTAAGGGTAATAAGGAACAGATTAACGCATTTATATCTAATTTAAAGTCTCAAAAACCGACTCTCGCAAAATTTGATATTTTTGAAGTAGATTTCAATCCAGTAGGAAATCAAGATATGAATTTTGATAAATTTCATATCGCAGAAAGCTCACTTTCTAGGGGATCAATGGGCTCATATATTCCTCCAGATTTACCGATCTGTAAGAAATGTTTATCTGAAATGAAAACTGATCCAAGAAGGAAGAATTATCCCTTTACATCATGTGTGGATTGTGGGCCAAGATACACAGTTATTTCTTCTCTCCCTTATGATAGACCAAGAACAGTAATGAGAAAATTTCCTCTTTGTCCTGAATGTCTTTCAGAATACACTGATCCGAAAGATCGTCGGTTTCACGCACAAACCACATGTTGTTGGATTTGTGGCCCAAGGTACTATCTTGTAGACAACGATGGAAACATAATTCTTAGTAAAGAAGATTTCAAAAAGAATTGGTTTGATGTTGTAAAAATTTTAAATGAAAAGAAGATAATTGCTATAAAGGGAATTGGGGGAACTCACCTTGCTTGTGGAACATTACTTGATGATCCTATCCAACAATTAAGAGGTTGGAAAGGTGCTAGAGGTGATAAACCTTTTGCAGTTATGTCATATGACCTAAATAAAGTTAAAATGTATGCTGATTATAACACCATTGAAGCGAAGTATCTCCAATCTCTTGTAAGACCAATAGTTCTTCTTAATAAGAGTAATAATTATTCCTTATCCCAACTTATTTCCCCTGAACTCCATAATATTGGCGTAATGCTCCCTTATGCTGGGATTCATTATTTACTTACAGAGAATCTAGTAGATCCAGCTCTTATCATGACATCTGCAAACCCAAGTAATATCCCTATGTTGATCAAAAATGAGAATATAATATCCCATTTATCATCGATCGCTGATTATTTTCTCCTTCATGACCGAGAAATCTACCAAAGAGCGGATGATAGTGTTTTACGTGTTCATTCTTCTGATAGCTTTATAGATTCTTTACTAATACGTAGAAGCAGAGGTTACGTTCCGGAACCAATTCAATTACCCTGGAAGTTGCGATCTCCGACAGTTCTGGCTTTGGGAGCAGAAATGTACAATGTTGGAGCAGTAGGAATAGGAAAACGATGTTTTCCCACCCAGCATATTGGTCATATGACAACAATGGAGAACATTGATTTCTTTAATCATACAATCAAACATATGAAAGAATTACTTGGAATAAAAAGCTTAAATGGTGTATGTTCTGATTTACATCCTCAATTTCAAACAACTTTATTGGGAAAAAGCATTGCAACAGAATTAGAAATTCCTTTTTATCAATTTCAACACCATTTCGCTCATTTAGGAGCTTTAGCATTAGATAATAAAATTGACTTAGAAGAAGAAATCATCTGTGTTGCATTAGATGGAACTGGATATGGAGAAGATAACCACATTTGGGGAGGAGAAATCTTGATG
>Ga0209977_10000577_pt1 | contig 14658 bp, 13 predicted proteins | sample SumtaG_2_FD_183113 | JGI IMG/M metagenome (GOLD analysis project Ga0209977, IMG submission 183113) | Deep subsurface microbial communities from Indian Ocean to uncover new lineages of life (NeLLi) - Sumatra_00607 metaG (SPAdes) (version 2) | ecosystem: Environmental > Aquatic > Marine > Oceanic... | reverse complement strand
CTGTATTATCCTGTCAACGATATCGAAGTCGAGTTTTTCTGGAGTATATTCCGAACTGGCGTAGCAACCAACACATTTGAGATTGCAAGATTTTGTTGGACTAATCGTCAGGAAATATGGGGGTAAGTAACCAAACTCTTTCTCAAAAGCTTTTTTAGCTTCTGTGTCGCCGCCGGACAAGATGTTGGAAACGAGGGTTTCCACTAAAGCCTTCGAACTCTCAGATGAAAGTCTTCCATCCCCAATCGCCCTGTTGATGGAATGAAAAAGTGCCCTTGCCATATAGAACTTATTCTCCTGCACTTTTAATGGACGATTGTCCGAATTTTTTATATAGAATTTATATACCCTTTGTTCGAGTTTCTTCAGGGAAATATTTCGTATAGTGCTGCTACGCACTGATTTATTAATTAGATTAGCGAGTGGAACCTTTAACAAGTCTTTAACCTTGGCCATGATTTACCTCCTTATCTCCTTAACACCTGTTCTTGTCTTTATCCATTCGTCGCTTGTATCAACAATTTTTGCGATGTCGTCATTCGTTAGAATTTTTTCAGGTGCATACGAACCTGTTCCGACTATCGCTACTCTCCTCATGTTTTCCTCCATTGTTTGTCTCACAAGTATTATTCATCTGGATAATTGCTTTTTTAGGCACGTTTCAACCCTTATTGTTCACTTTTCTTTCAATATATTTAACAGTATCCTCTACGGTTTTAAGTTTTATGGCGTCTTCATCTGGAATCTGGATATTAAACTCTGCTTCAAATTCCTGAAGTAGTGCAACATAATCAAGACTGTCTGTTCCCAGATCGTTAGCCAAAGATGTTTCTGCTGAAACCTCTGTCTCTTTTACAGCCATCACGTCGGTAATAATCTTTTTCACTCTTTCAAATACTGACATAGTTTGCCTCCTCCAATTCATCCGAATTCAACAGTACCTTTATTTCGTTCATTATTTGCATAGTTACAAATTTCAATATTTCTTTATTGTAAGGTTTATCATAGTATTCGTCAAAATAGAGAGGTCTCCCAAATTTGATGACTACCTTATGCGGTCGGGGAAATCTCTGTCCTTTTGACATAACATCAAAAGTGCCAATTATCGCTGCTGGAAGAACAGGCACTTTTGCCTGTAAGGCAATAAACGCGGTTCCAAGTCTCGGTTCTTGAAGAAAGCCATCGTTACTCACTGTTCCTTCAGGATACATATCAATTACATGTCCATCTTTAAGGACACCTATAGCTATTCGGATTGATTCTCTATCAATTTCTCCCCTTTTTACAGGAAAAGCGTTCAACTTTCTGAAGATAAATCCTGCAAAGCGTCTTCTGAACAATTCTTCTTTTCCCATTGTATGTAGTTGTCTGGTAATTGCAATTCCTAAGATAAAGGAATCCAAGTCGCTGGGATGGTTTGGCGCCAGAATCACACCACCCTGTTTCGGAATATTCTCGATGTCAATGGTTTGCAATCTGATGTAGACAGCTGCTACAATCTTCAGAATTATATGTACGATTGAATAGAACATCTATAATCCCTCATACCTTTAACATTAAAATTTAACCAACTCAACTTCTTCTTTCTCTAACCTTCAATTTTTTTCATAAGACTATCTTTATCAGACTTTGCTGGTATATTGAGTTTATTCATTTTAATACCAAAAACATAAACTTGTTTTATTAGTTGTCACTTATTGCTGCAATTTGCCCTTTTAATTTTTTTATCTCTGACTTTAGTTTCTCGAATTCTACTTTCGATGGTATATTCATACCGGCAATAGTTTCCTTGACAAAAGTTTCTAATGCCTTTTTGCTTTTTTTCACTTTAGTAAGGAGCCCCCTTATCAAATTATCGTTTTCAACTCTCGACACTTCCCCTTTTTTAACAAGTTTTTTAATAATCTTTTTCACCTTTTCCTCTGTGAGAGAGAACAATTCAATGGGTCCCAATACAGGTCTCTCCAGAAAGTCAAGCACAGAACCTGTTCCTTTCTTTATAAGTTCACGAAGCAATCCTGGCACAGAAGAAAGATTCTGCCTGCTCCTTTGCTGTTCTAAAATAATTTGCGCTAATACCGTAGGAGTAATATCATTACCCGTCTTATCATCTATTACGCGAACCTCTTCACCCGTTGCTATCAGATCTGCAATCTTTTCCAATGTAATAAACCTTGAATTCTCCACATCATACATCCTTCTTGTAGCATACTTTTTTATAACTCTCATAGATACCTCCTTTTCTGCATTGCAGAATAAATAAGTAAAAAAATTACTTTACTTCTATTCCTTTAAATAAAATCTGTAATAATTCATCTACACTTCTTTCTATGTCCAACGATTTTCCATCCATGACCCACGGATATTCTAAACCCTTTAATGCCGAAATCATTGCCAAAGCTGTAACTTCAATTTTTTTCACTTTAAATATTCCCTTCCTGACGCCTTCAGAAAGTATTCTCTTTATAACATTCATCTCTTCCTTAAAGTGCGATTCTCTGATTTTCTCCAAATCTGGAAGCAATTCTGTCACAATGTCCTTGGTTACTCTATACAGATTTACAAGTTCATGCATGCGGGATATTCTCGTCAATATGAACGCCCGAAGTTTTCTCTGAGGAGAGATTTCCTTAGAAATAGCCTCTCTTATTGCGTTTATAAGTATTGTCCACTCATGATCGACTACGGTCTTGAAAATCTCTTGCTTGCTCTTAAAATAGTAATATATTGTTGCTTTACCAATTTTCGCCTCAGCAGCGATGTCATCCATACTTGTTTTCTTTAATCCATAACGCGCAAATAGCTTTCGCGCCATTTGTAAAATTATTTCACTTTTCTTTTTATTCATCTTCATACTCTTCGACTAAAATAGTCTAATAGTAATATACAACAAATTTTGAACTTTGTCAAGAGAAAAATAGGATTTTTAAAAATCTTATTTAATAAAAAAATTAAACTTGAAAAATTTCTACTTTTATAGTATAGTATAGCATTATATTTTTTGAGTTAAAGAGGAAACAGATAATTCCTTTAAGGATATTCTGAGAAAATGGCTAATAGAGAATTTGAAAAAAGGGAGGTAGGATGGTGCGAAGTTTTTTGTCAAGCATACTTATATTTATTTTTCTCAGTCAGGTAGAAGGGAAAGTAAACATTTCTATTGGTCCACTATTTTCTTCATATTTGCTCCTCATGGATGATAATTATTCAAAGGGAAAATGGAATACTGGTGTTGAAATTGGCGTGGAAGATATTATCCCTACTATTGGCTTAAAGTTGAGGGGGAGCAAAGTCAGATTCAATGTTTCTAATAAGCAGGATGCTAATGTATATGAATATATACCGCTTTCACTCTGCACTAGTTTTGATATTTTGCCATTTGTGGATGTACATTGGTTGAATCTCTCATTAGAGACAGGCTTTGGCTTTTATTTCTGGAAAGGATTATCTGATGATGAGGTGGTTGTACTGGAATCAGGTGAAAAGATGGATGAGAAGGATTATGGCTTTGTCGGCGGATTAACACTACAACTTAAGCCAAATCGTTATATTGGTCTGGAATTTTCAACTCGATACAATTATATAGCAAGTTCGAATATTTCTAAATATGGATTATATGATGAGGATGAAAAGTTGTGGGAAAATGGAGTTGGACTTAAATTTATAATTCCTTAGAATAGTGAATAATCAAAAGAAATGTTGGATTCTTTGTGGGAGGTGAAATGCTCATATTTTTTGTTTTTCTTTTGGGGATAACAACAAGCGACACTGTTCATTTGACTCTTGATGGGGCAATTGATTATGGATTAAAGAACAACCCGGAAATAGAGCAGTTAACAATAGATTTAGAAAGATCTGAAGCAAAGATTGGAGAAGCACTCTCCGCTTATTATCCCAGTTTTTCATCAAGTGGATACTTTGCATATGTAAGTGATGTTCCCGTATTTGAATTCGATGATACGCCGGTACAAATGGGACAGCACAAAAACTACAGCGTGTCGTTATCGCTTCAGCAGGTTCTATTTGACTGGGGAAAAATCTATAGTTTCTATAAAATGACCGATCTCAGAAAAGATATTGCACAACTTAATCTGACAAGAAAACGACAGGAGATCCGATATTCAATAACTGATGCATTATATAACCTTTTAGTTCTCAAGGAAATGGTTGTCCTTTCAAAAGAAAGTCTTGCCCAGCTCAGAAGGCATGAGGGAGCAGTTACGAAAAGGTACAAAGCTGGTCTCGTCCCCAATTTTGAATTACTCCGTTCCAAGGTGCAGGTAGCAAATATTAAACAGCAGGTTATTGAAACGGAAAACGGGTTAAATCTTGCAAAAGAAGGATTTAAAATGCTACTTGGAATGGCTCTGGATAAGGAATTTGAAATTTCTGGTGACTTGAAAATTGCTGACGAAGATTATAATGTTGAGGAGTTAATAGATGCAGCCCTCGAGAATCGGGCTGAATTGAAAAATATGAAAAATGTTAAAGGGATAGCAAAACTCGGTCTGGATATTGCACAGAGAGTATTTTTCCCGACACTTGTTGCTGGTGCCACATATGAACGCAAGAAGCCATTTGGTTTTGGTGGAGATGAATGGGGTTCTACTCTTACGTTCAATGTTGGCTTGCAGTTCCCAATTTTTTCGGGATTTAAAAGCAAATATCAATACAAAGAAGCATCGTTAGCACTAAAGGAGGCACAGTTAGCATTTGATAATCTAAAAAAAGGTATAACTGTTGAAGTAAAGCAGGCGTATTTAAATCTTCAAGCAGCAAAAGAGGGGATTTCTGCTGCACGTGAGAATGCAAGCCAGGCAGAAAAGGCATTTGAAATCATTGAAAAAAGGTATAGAAATGGTCTTGTAACAAATCTTGAGTACCTTGATACTCAGCTTGCTCAGATGCAGGCGAAAACAAACTATCTATCAGCATTGAGGAACTATCATTCAGGTCGGGCTGCTATATACAAGGCGATAGGTAAGGAGGAATAAATGCGAAAAGCCTTAATTATAATCATTATAATAGTTGTTCTGCTTGTTTTAGTATTTTTGAGAATGCAATGCGCAAGAAGAGGACGAAAGGCAGAGGTAAAAGAACGTCCTTTCCCGGTTGAGGTAATGGATGCAACCATTGGGGATGTTGCAAGTTCTTGTGAAATTTTAGGTACGATAGCGGCAAGGAAGACAGCCGATGCTTTTCCTGAAACAATGGGTCGCATTACGCGAATAATGGTAAAAGAAGGGTCATCGGTATTCAAAAACAGCAGGATAATGGCGATCAGAAACGAGACAATTGGCTTCGAATACGAAGAGGGCTTTATTAAATCGCCTATTACCGGGAGTATAGCAAAGATAATGGTTGATATTGGGTCGATGGTTTCACCACAGACACCAGTTGCCACGGTGGTAGATTATTCGATAGTAAAGGTAGTATTCAATGTTGCGGAGACTGATATAGGATGTGTAAGTGATAAAAATACTGTATCTGTTGAAAGTGATGCCCTGCCGGAAGAAATGTTTACGGCAAAGATTTCTGAAATCAGTCCTGTTATTGATGAGATGACTCGTACCGTAAGTGTCAAGGCAAAAATTAGCAACCCTGAAAGGAAACTAAAGCCTGGAATGACAGCGAGAGTGCGGATAAATCTTGGAGAAAAAAGTGATGTTCTTATTGTTCCAAAGGATGCATACTTGGACGGATTTGTGTTTGTGGTAATGGATAGTACTGCAGAGCGAAGAGATGTTACCGTGGGTATTATTGGTGATGAGAATATAGAAATCCAAAAAGGATTAGAGGAAGGTGAAAAAGTTGTAGTTATTGGTCAGGAACGCCTTGCTGGCGGAGAGAAGGTAAACCCCATTGAAGCCACGAAGTAGGAATTCCTAAGTAATTATGATTGGAGTTTAATATGAAGATTACTGATATATCGATTAAGAGACCTCTGGCTGTTTCCATGTTCTTCTTAGCATTTATCATCTTTGGATTTATTTCGCTTACTAAATTACCAATTAATATGTTACCAAACATTACATTTCCCATGATGATGGTTATGACAAGTTATCCAGGCGCAGGTCCCGAAGAGATAGAGACAGAAGTGACTGAGGGTCTCGAAAGGGTTTTGGGTACTGTAAGCAATTTAGATAAAATAACGTCTACTACAGCAGAGAATTCCTCAATGATAATGCTCCAGTTTGAGTGGGGAACTGATCTTGATGCAGCAGGAAATGATGTCAGGGATAAATTAGGAATTGCAATCCCGTATTTACCTGATGCTGCTGAGGATCCGCTAATCTTTAAATTTGACATTTCCCAGCAGCCGGTCGTTATGTACAATGTTTTAGGAGAGATTGATCAACTTGAACTGTATGAGATTGTGGAGGATATTTCTGACAAACTGCAGCGAGTGAGTGGTGTCGCAGCTTCATTTAATATGAGTGAAGAAGCGAAAGAAATTCAGATAAAATTGGATCCTCTCAGATTGAAAGGAACAGGAATAACCCCTGATCATGTTTCAGCAGCCTTACGGATGCAGAACATAAACTACCCGCTGGGTAGTGTGGAAGATGGGCAGAAAGTTTATATTCTCCGTACAGTAGGACAGTACAAAGATATCGGTGATATTGGAAAGACTGTTGTTGGGAATAATAATGGGATACCGATTCTTCTGTCTCAAATAGCGGATATCAGTTCACAACCTGCTGAACAGACGTTTGTTTCGCGAACCAATGGTATTCAATCAATCTGGGGATTTGTTCAGAAAAGAACAGATGCCAATACAGTTACGGTGTGTAATAACGTAATTAGAAGACTTGATGAGATAAAGAAAGAACTGCCCCCTGGTGTAAAGATTGATATTGTATTTAATCAGGCTGATTTTATCATAAAATCTGTTAGAGGTACGGCAAATACCCTCATTATTGGAGCAATCCTTGCTATTATAATTCTCTTTCTCTTTCTTGGAAGTTTTCGTTCTACCCTTTATGTTGCAGTAGCAATCCCAATAACCGTATTCTCTGCACTTTTCCTGATGTATGTTTCCAGGATGAGTCTTAACATTATTTCACTTGGGGGGTTGACCGTAGCAATTGGAATGGTACTTGATTCGGCAATTGTAGTTTTTGAAGCAATATTCAGAAAAAGAGAGAAAGGAAAGGAGGCTGCAACAGCAGCAAGTGAGGGAACACAAGAGGTTGGAACGGCAATCACAGCTTCAACCCTGACAACGGTTGCAGTTTTTCTACCACTTCTTCTCGTCGGTGGTTTTGCCTCCTTTTTCTTTAGAGAACTTGCACTTACAGTGACTTTTGCACTCATTTCCTCTCTCATTGTAGCACTAACAATTGTTCCGATGCTTTCTTCAAGGTTTTTGAAGATTAAAAAACAAGAACAAAAAAGAGGATTAGCACAGCATTTCGACAGTTTTTATTCGAAAATAGAACAACGGTACACAAAAGGAATAGGATGGGCATTAAGACATAGAAAAACCGTTATTTTCAGTACATTGGCTGTGTTCATTGTTAGTCTTTTTCTTGTTCCTTTCATTGGAACGGAGATGACCCCGGAAACTGATGAGGGTGAGATAATTGTTAAGGCAGAGATGCCCGTTGGTACAAATTTGGAAACAACGAATAAGGCTATAGTCCAACTGGAGGAGATAATACTCAGGGAAGTTCCTGAAGCAGATATCATAGCAACATCAATCGGTTCTGGAAGTGGAATGATGGCAATATTTATGGGAACAAGCGGTCCTCATTCCGCGCAGATTTACATTGAACTTGTTGACCGTGGAGACCGTAAGCGTTCGGATAAGGATATTATGAGTGACCTTCGTACAAAGGTTAGCAATATCCCCGGGCTTGAGGTTTTTTTCAGCGGAGGAGGGATGGAGGAATTCTTTGGTGGTAAACCAATCGTTGTCAAGATAATCGGTTATAGTATTGAAAAGGCACGTGCATTATCAGAAGAATTAATGGAAAAACTTAAGGGTGTAAAAGGACTCGTTGACCTCCAGTCAACCCTTGGGGAGGGAAAACCCGAATACCGCCTGGTTATAGACAGACAAAAGGCGGCTCAGTTTGGTCTTACACCCTTTCAGATTGGTTCAGTACTTCGCTCCCGTGTGGAAGGAGTGGTTGTAAGCCAGTTTCGTGAAGAAGGAAATGAATACGATATTAGAATAATGACCGATAAAAAATACCGTGATAACCTTTTCAAAATACGCTCAATGACCATTACCACTCCTTTTGGAGAAGTACCTTTGCGGAATTTCGTCAAGGATACTATTGCGGTAGGACCTGTTATTATTGAACATGAAGACAACTTCCGTGTTGTATCAATAAGCGGAAACATTGAGGGAAGAGACCAGGGAAGTATTGCCAGAGATGTTCAGAAAATTCTGGATGAAACTAAGACGCCCGTTGATTTTGAACTCGAATTGAGTGGTGGATTTGAGCAGATGCAAGAATCTTTCAAGGACCTGGGTTTCGTCATTTTGCTTGCTCTTGTCCTGGTTTATATGATTATGGTCGGACAGTTCGAATCATTTAAGGAACCGTTTATTATTATGTTTACCGTTCCTCTTGCGTTCATCGGTGTTCTGTGGATGCTCTTCTTTACCGGTACAACTATCAACATGCAGAGCCTTGTAGGCGTACTGCTTCTCGGTGGTATTGTGGTTAACAATGCAATTGTGTATATAACCTACACAAATCAACTGCGCCGTGAAGTCGGGTTACCAGTTCTGGAAGCGGTTGTTGAGGCTGGAAGAATCAGGCTGAGACCGATTCTTATGACCGCCCTGACTACCAGTTGTGGTCTTATTCCAATGGCTCTTGCTATCGGTTCAGGTAATGAATTACGTGCACCAATGGCACGCGCTGTCATCGGTGGGCTTCTTATTTCAACTTTCCTTACACTTGTCTTCATCCCGACTCTCTATGCCATAATTGAGCAGAGGAGAGAGAAGAAGTATGTTGAGGAGAGAAAATAATTGTCTTATTAGTTGCATTTGTTTTATTGGTTGTATTGGTTAGATTTACTCTGTTTCCACATCTTTTTTTTCATATATCTTGTACCATTTCTTAAATTTCATAAGTTAAGCAGATAAGTAAAATTTATTTTCTTGACAACTTAAATTAGGTTTGGTAGTTTAATATTATATAAGTAGAGAAAGTGGAGGTTATATGAAGGGTATATCAAGGCGTAATTTTTTAAGATATCTTGGTGTTGGGTCGCTTGGTTTTCTTGCAAGGCCATTGTTTTCCTTTGCTACAAAAGGAAGGGGTTTTCGCGCCAGTGATGTAATACAGTGTTTTGATGAGAATGCAACCTCTGGAAGCACTGTCAATGAATCTATTGTTCAAATAATGATGGATGAGTCAATAAAGACTCTCACCGGTATAAGTAATGTTGGTGAGGCATGGAAGTCAATTTTTCCCGGTATTACTGAAAACAGTATTATCGGAATAAAGGTAAATTGTATAAACAGTTCAGTACCTACACGCCCGGAGTTTGTAAATTGCATTATCAATGGGCTTGCGCAAATGGAATTTGGTGCAGTGAATTATCAGAGAAATAACATTATTCTCTGGGATCGTTCCGATTGGGAATTATCCAGTAGTGGTTATGCTATTTATGATGGTAATGATCCAGATACAGTACGCTGTTTTGGAACAAGCCATTCAGGAGTTGGTTATGATGGTAATTGTCCTCTTACTGTACCAGGAGGTCCTTCTTACCCAAGTAAAATCCTGAGTGTGTTGAGTGATTATCTTATAAATGCGGCAGTATTGAAGAATCATGGTCAGGCGCAGGTAACACTGACCATGAAAAATCATTATGGTTCAGTATCTCCTGTTCCTTCACATAGCGGGTACTGCAGTCCAGGAATTCCCGCGCTTAATCAGCAGATCCGTGATGTTATAACTCCAAATAATATACAGAAGATTTTTATTACAGATGCCTTATGGGCTTCGGTTCTCAGCGGACCTGGCGGTAATCCTGACTGGAATCCCAAGAAGTTGATTATGAGTCTTGATACCGTTGCTTGTGATTACCAGGGCTGGAATGTGATAAATGAGGAACGAGTAGGAGGTGGACATAGTGCTATCCCATGGCCAATTCATCACATTGCAGCAGCAGCACAAGCGCCCTACGACCTCGGAACAACTGACATAAACCTCATAGAGATTATTAATCCATCAAGTATTGAGGAGAAAAAAGCAGTCATACCTATAGATGGTTCCCTTAGGGTTTTACCAAATCCATTCCACAGAAGAGCAACTATCACATTTTCTCAACCCCGCTTATCCACTGTACATCTTGATTTGATAAATGCTACAGGAAGAATAGCAGAGAAGATTTATTCAGGGCAACTTTCCAATGGGACCCACAGGATAGATTACAATGTGAGCAAGAAAATTTCAGCAGGTATTTACTTTATAAGATTATACAGTCATGGTAAAACAAGAATAAAGAAAGTAACGATTCTAAATTAGGAGGTATAATGAAAAAGCTATTGATCCCGTTGTTAATTTTTCTGCTTTCATTCGCTTGTTCTAAAAAAGAAGATGAACAGAGTGAACCAAAGGATGTTGTTGATCTAATACCGCTTGATAACGAAATTAGCGGGTGGTCAAAAACTTCAGCAATGCAAATTGCTGAGAATGATGCACAATTATGGGATCTTATTAATGGAGAAGGTCAGGTATATATTGATAATGGTTTTGTTAAATGTGCTTTTCAGACTTATACAGGTGACATTTCAGGACCCGTTGATCTGAAGTTAAGAATCTTTGATATGGGTGACACAACCAATGCAGAGACTGTTTATGACGAAGTGGGAACCGGGTCTGAGATTCCCTGGACTGGCGATAATGCAGGAAGGGAAGCACGTTATAAACTTCATCAGGGAATTATAGTTGATTATTACACGCTTGATTTCTGGGACGATAAATTCTATACCTGGATGGAGATTGGCGATGAATCTCAAGCTGCTCTTGATGTCGCAAAACTTTTTGCACTGAATATTTCTGCGGCAATAGGAAATCCCGATTAGACTGATAAATGAATGAATAGAATAACAAGAAGAGATTTTCTAAGAATCAGTGCAGGAATAGCGGTTGCCTCCTTGTTGCCAAGATTCCTCTTTAGTACTGAGAAGGAAGAAATTACTGGTCCTGTTATTGGTGTTGCCCACGGCGAAAAGTCAAAACTTGTTAAGTCTGCGGTTGATGCAATTGGCGGTATTGATAAATTCATCAAGGAAGGTGATAAGGTTTGTATAAAACCAAATATTTCTTTTGCAGCCAATGTTGATTGTGGTGCAACAACAAGCCCTGAAGTAATAAAACAGGTAGTAGAGCTTTGTCTGGATGCTGGTGCATCAAAGGTTATTATCCTTGATCATACTATTCAGGAAGCAAAACTTTGTGTTGAAAAGAGTAGGGTTAAAGAGGCAATAATCGATAAAAAGAGAGTAAGTCTTTTGACGCTCACCAAAGAGAGACAATTTACCGAGAGCAAGGTCACTCAGGGGAGAGAATTAAAATCCATTAAGATTGCAAAGGCAATTCTGTCTGCTGACAAATTAATTAATATCCCCACAGCCAAATCACATTCAGCTACAGGAGTGAGCCTTGGAATAAAAAATCTTATGGGACTTATATGGGATCGTGGTTATCTCCACAGGGTAAATCTACACCGAGCAATTGCTGAATTGGCTACTGTGATAAAGCCCGATTTGACAATAATAGATGCCACAAAGGCACTAACGAGCGGTGGCCCGGGTGGTCCAGGAAAGACAGTTAAACTAAACATAGTTATTGCTGGTGCGGATGTGGTTGCAGTCGACTCTTTTGCTGTGGGTATAACTCAGTGGTATGACAAGTCCTTCACCGGTAAAAATGTCAAATACATAGTTGAGGCTTCGAAATTGGGACTTGGTGAGATTGATACCGGTAAAATGCAAATAATAAAGGTCGAGGTTTAGCGATTTCAAAAAATAAATCTTGCATAAATATTAAGGGCAAGTGGCTGCCAAAAAATTAAAAAGAGATCGCGTAAGAAGATGGTTAATTCAAATCTTCTTTTTTTTATTATTCATCCTTTTCTTTATCCAGACGAAATACGGACTGGATGTTAATTTTCAAAACATCTTTTTCCGTTTCGATCCATTAATCCTTGTTGTCATAAGTATTGCGAACCGAACAGTTGTTACGGCTGCTCTCTTGTCTATTCTTATAATTGTTGGGACACTTATTTTTGGCCGTTTTTTCTGTGGGTTTATATGCCCGATGGGAACTACAATCGATATCTTCGATTCGGTCATACGAAGCAAAAAAGAGAGAAAGTTTTCCCTGAAAAACTACAAGTATTTAATCCTCTTATTTCTTGTCGTCTCTGCACTTGTTGGCAGTTCTTTTCTCCATTTCTTTGACCCGCTTTCAATTCTTGAACGCTCCTTTACCTTAATTCTTTATCCAATTATCTCGTATTTCATTGGCATTTTTACTGCATTAGCACCTGCGGTCTATACAGAAACTATTATTGTCCTGATTGTCTTCGCAATAATTCTCTGTTTAGGCTTTATCGCCCCACGGTTCTGGTGCCGCAACCTGTGTCCGCTGGGTGGTTTTTTTGCGCTTCTATCAAAATTTTCTCTATTCAAAACTTCGTTTATTGAAGGTTGTAATGAATGCGGTATCTGTGAAGGGGTTTGTCCAACAGGAGCAATAAATTTTGAAGAAGCAAAAATAGATTCTGCTGAGTGTATTGATTGTCTTCGCTGTCAACATGAATGTCCTCAAAGTGTAATTAGGTACAGAATGAATACTTCCATTGTACCTTTTGATATAAAGAGGCGGCAGTTTATAACTTCAATCGGTGCAGGTTTAGCAGCAGCTCCTTTGTCAAGATTCTTAATCCATCCCAGACTCTTCGGAAGATTAATCAGACCGCCGGGATCAATTCCAGAAGCGGATTTTTTGAATGTCTGTATCCATTGTGGGAAGTGCATGAAGGTTTGTCCAACTAATGGCCTTCAGCCCTGCATTTTTGAAGCAGGAATTAACGGATTGTGGACGCCCAGACTCGTGCCTGTCATTGGAGGCTGCGAGAAAAACTGTAATATGTGCGGACAGGTATGTCCGACGTCAGCAATAAGAAACTTACCACTTGAGGAAAAAACCTATGTAAAAATTGGAACTGCTGTTATTGACAGGAACAGATGTATTGCCTGGGAACAGGATAAAGTCTGTCTTATATGTGATGAGGCATGTTCATACAATGCTATCAGCTCTCTCAATGAGACAGTTCGTGGTACAACGCTCTTGCGTCCTTTTGTTGATGAAAAGATCTGTACTGGATGCGGGTTATGTGAGGCACGCTGCCCAATCGAGGGTCCGGCGGCAATCCAGGTATTTCCAATAGGTGAGGAAAGGCAAAGAACCGGTTCTTATATAACTGAAGAGAAAAAGCGGCTCCGTGCTTGCGAAAAAAAATTAGAAGATATCCCTTCAGGATTTATACTGGATAATAAGTGATTGCACTTTTATTGTTCCTCATAAATTTCTCTCAGAAAGGTATTGATGACCAACCCATAATTTATGATGGAATTTCGGATATATATGCATCAGAGTTTGTCTTTATATCGACCCAGCTCGGCATCTATACATTTGATCGGAATTCGGAAACCTGGGGTAGAATAACTGAGGCAACGGGTCTGCCTGATAACCAGGCAGACATTATTGGTCTTGACGAAGGCATACTTTGGGTTGCAACACCCGGGGGTCTTGCTTCCGCTGATGTAAGGATCAACGACTGGCAAACTTATAAGCTGCCCGGTGTAATAGAGGGGCTCTCATTCGATGAAGAATATGTCTGGGTAGGTGGTGACTTTGGCATAAAGCGATTTAATAAATATGTTGAAACCTGGGAAGATGTTGCGGAATTTAAGGTTAATCACATGTTTTCAGAAAAAAATTATATATGGTTTGCGACCGATTCTGGAGTTTTAAGATACAATCGTGAATTCGAAAAAATTGAAAAGCTGCCAGCAGCACCGCAATACCATTATTTACATATTGTTAATACTCCCGGTAGAATCTGGTTTATTTCACAGGATCATTTTGTCTCTTATAGGAAGGATATTGAAGATTGGTCAATCTATAATGCACTTAAAATTACCGATTACTCGAATCTGAATGATTCTCTTTTTGTGGTGAGCGAAGGCAAGGTCTATCTTTATGAACCGAAAGCGGACAACTGGATACCTTTTAGAGATATTGAAGGGCTCCATAATGTTAACGGAATTTTCGTGACTGGTAAAAATATTTTATTTGCTACTAACAAAGGTCTTTTAATATATAATTGGGTCAGAAGAGACAGAAAATTCTATAATCGAAGCAACGGACTTGAAATAGATTCACTTGTTGATGTTTATCAGGAAACAAAATTTATTTTTGTTGTGAGCCGATATGATATTGAATTTTTGGATACTGAAACAGCCATGTGGCTTGTCGAGAAGATTAAACCTGGCGCTGTAAAAAGAGAAAAGATTTTTTATCTGGATGAAGCAGGTGCACATTCCCGGCTGGTAAAGGATACAGACATAAAACTGCAGGGTCGGGCATACTATTCAGAAACCCGCACCATATC
>Ga0209977_10000576_pt1 | contig 14659 bp, 16 predicted proteins | sample SumtaG_2_FD_183113 | JGI IMG/M metagenome (GOLD analysis project Ga0209977, IMG submission 183113) | Deep subsurface microbial communities from Indian Ocean to uncover new lineages of life (NeLLi) - Sumatra_00607 metaG (SPAdes) (version 2) | ecosystem: Environmental > Aquatic > Marine > Oceanic... | reverse complement strand
TCTGCACAAACAAAGGAAAAGTCCATGGCTCCTCTCTATGCCTTCTTATAGCATAAGCTAATCCATCAGGGCTTAGGGGTCTTTGAATTATTGCTATTCTTGCTCTTATCTTTCCAATTTCAAGCTGTGTATCAAGTATGGGATTTGCTTCATCTAAAGGTCTTCCAGAAACTAACCGGAATTTTGCTGCCCAAGAATCAACATCTTCCTGACTTGGGCGTATGTTTGTTAAACACTCATCATAATCTTGGTGCCTGACAAAAACAGGAATCATTGAAATAGGGGCATTTAGAGATATATCCTGAAGATTTTTATCCTGAAGAAGAACCTCGAGAATTCCAAAACCAATAGTATGTCTTACAAGGATTGTCGCAAGTTTGTTCAGATCAGAATAATCAAGTTTTATTTCTTTGCTCTGTGCAAGATCCTGCAAAAGATCTTTTGAGATATTAAAAAAAACCCGTCTTGTTCTTTCAGTATCTGTAAATTCCTCTGCTTTAGGTTGATGCTCTATAAGAACTCCTCTTGCAAGATTCAAAAGCATATTTTGATCCTCGCTTAAAATATTTTCAGGAGGAACCAAATGATATAATACTTTAGACTCATCTTTCTTTTTAAGAATTGTTACAAGAGAGACATCATGCTCATCAATTGAAATCTTATATTGGTCAATTATTTCTGAATCTCCTGGAAGATCTGAAACAAGTCTTGTAAAAGTAAAATTAGGGATTATGTCGGGTTTAAAGAGTTTATTGTAAATTTCCCTATCTCCTTTTCTGTAATTATCCAGATAAGGGATGGCCTCTTGAATAAGGCTTGTTTTTTCCATCATTTTAAGAATTCTCTCAAGCAGACCAAGATAATTTTCCTGATCTGCTTTATAATCTGCCCCAAGTTTTTCAAGAAAAATTCTTTCTTGGATAATCATTTTTCTCAATTCAAAATAAGCTGCTATGGGGTCTCTTTTCAACATATTAAGAAAAGAAAAGACCTCGTTATACTTTTTTGAAAAAAACTGGTCTTGTCCTACAGATAACTTTTCTCTTGAAAGAATTCTTTCTTGTTTGATAAGATATGTATAAAGATGTGTCATCTCCAAAAGAAAAGAGGTCTCTTTAAAATCATAATTGTAATTTTTTTGCTGTACAAAAATGATTCTTGAAATATTTGGGTTTTTTTCAAGGGCATTAATTGTCCTTTCCATAACTTCAGGGGAATCCGCAAGACTGGGAACAAAAGGGGCCCCAAGATAATTCATATAAAGAATATCTTCTCCTCCCTCTCTTTTTACTTCATAAGAATACAAGGCTTTTCCTTCGCTTTGTGGCATTTTAGATATAGATAAAAAAGAGGATGAGTTTAAAATATTTTGTATAATATATTAATTGATATGAAAAAATTAATTTGCCAAAGTTCTCTGATAATTAATAAAATCAAAACATATGTAATAAACACAACAAATTTAAACTATTTTAACTTTCATTTCATATGGCAGAAGAACAAAGAGGTTACGAAGGACAGATATCTTGGGGAATTAATACAAAGATAAGAGATCTTGAAGAAAGACACAGGATGTTAAGAGATCGGCTTCTCCTCATAGGACAAAACCTTATTGAAATAAAAGAAAAAACTAGTGTAGATATTTTTAAAATAAAAAAAGATCTTGAAATAATAAAAAGAAATATGGAAAGACTTATCTCTTTTTTGGAAACCGCCTCAGCAGAATTTTCAAAATTTGCAAGAAAAGAAGATCTTGAAATTCTTTCAAAACAGGCAAAAATGTTTCAGCCTCTAGAGTTTGCCAGAAAAAAAGGTTTAAAAAAATTAAAAAGCTAACTAAATTAAAAGAAAAATGGGTGTTTTAGAGCAGGTAATGGAATTAAAGAGAACAGGAATTCCTGAAAATGAAATTATAGGTAAGTTAAGAGAGCAGGGTGTTCCTCCAAATGCAATAACTGAGGCCCTTAATCAGGCAAAAATAAAAAGTGCTGTATCTTCAGGAGGAGGTATTAAAAATGAAATGGAGCCGTCCATGATGGGCCCTGAAGGTGCAGAACCCCCGCCAAAAGAGCTTCCCACAGAAGGAGGAATTTCAGATGTAGATTTAACTCCCGCACCTCCAAGATATCAGGCACCCTCACCACAGAAAGAGATTACTCCTGTTTCTCGTGATGTCTCTAACGAGGAAGAGTATGTCCCTCAACCTCAAGGAGAATTTTCTCCAAATCAGGATCAGCAACAATATCAACAAGACCAATATCAGCCAGAGCAATATATTCCTCAGGAGTATTCTCCTCAACAAGAGTACGGTTATCCTGCATCAGGAATAAGCGACACAGATACCATAATAGAAATAACAGAGCAGGTTTTCTCTGAAAAAATAAAGACCATACAAAAACAGGTTGAAGATTTAACTGAATTTAGAGTTCTTGCACAAACAAAAATAGACAATATCTCAGATAGATTAAAAAGAATTGAATTGAATATTGATAGACTTCAAGCAGAGATACTTGAAAAAGTTGGCTCTTATGGAAGAGGGCTTGAAGGCATAAAAAAAGAAATGGGTATGATGCAACAATCTTTCGGAAAAATAGTTAAAACTGTAGTAGATAAAACAAAACATAAACCCAGCATAGTATATACCCCACATCACAAAACACCTCTAACTAAGAAAAAAATATCAAAAAAGAAGACTTCTAAAAAGAGATAATAGTATTTATTCAGATTGTGATTCAGGTAGTGATCCAGGAGGTTGTGCCCAAAAACCTGTCAATCGAGGTAATCTCTTTTTCGGACCAACAGAATTAAAAATAAGTGCAAGAACTGCTAGAACTATTATTACCATCACAATTGTTGGCCAGCTATCATACAAAATAAATCCAGAAGTCCATCCAACCCATCCAAATGTTTGAATTAATACAACAAGGAAAATAATAACGCCTACAGCCAATAAACTATAATTTATCAATTTATTTCTTGGATCAAAAAAAAGACCTGCTAAAATAAGCAAAGCAAGAATTATAGCAAGACCAACCCCAAGCCTAGGAAAAATTTCTGAGAAAAATATAGGAACAAAATCAAATTGCAAGGATAAAAGCCCTACAACAAGCGCAATAACTGCATTGATTGCCTTGTTGTCTTTAAAAATTTGTGTCCTTGTTAAAATTCCAAAGACCAAAGCAAATATCAAGAGAAAGGGTAATATATAAGCAAAAAATCCGGCCTGCTCCATTTGGGATAATAAGTTTCCAAAAGTTCCCCCATAATATCCCCCATATGCTCCGAACTGAAGAGTAAGAATCTTATCCAACATACTAAAATTTAGTTAGGAATATTTAAATATGTTTCGTAATGCAGGGTTTATGAATTAATTAAAAAAATATTAAAAATATTAAAATCAAAAACTATTTCCCTTCTTTGGTCTTCCTCAAAACCAAAACCAAAGCAATTATAATAACAACCACAAAAGAAAGATTTGTCCAGAAATTTTTACTCCAACCACTTTTAAAAAGGAAATCAGAAACCGTCTCAAAAACAGTTACTTCTGTTCCAAGCGCCCAGAGAAGAGCAATTATAACTGCAACAATAATAACAATCCCAATAAACCATTTTAATGCTTTTGGGGCTTCTTCAAATTTTAATCCCTTTTCTCCTGCAACAAACCCCCAAAGCAAAAGTGCTACAAATAGGACAACTATTGCTACTGTAAGGAATAAAATCAAATTTGAAATAGTCAGAGTGGGAGAAGTTGCACCAATTAAAATCAAACCTATAACAAATGCAATAAGAGCATTTAATTGTTTCTTATCAGGACCAAAAAGTTTTGTTTTTTCCAGAATTCCAAAAACTATAAAAAATATTAATAAAAATGGAAGGGCAAATCGGGTAAAAATCCAGTGCTGTAATATTGTTTCTTGAACCATTTTATATCAGGTCTTCAGGAAGTTCTTCAATTTCAGACTCTGGACTTGGCAGAGCAGATTTGTTTATAATAAAAATATCACTTATCGCCCTTACAAACTGATGAGGAATAATTACTCCTCTTGCTCCACCGATAAGAGATGTAACACTTCCACCCACCTTTATCCTCCATCCGTCAACCTTGTTTTCATGCAGGTTAGCTTCTTCAACCGTTCCAAAGTAATCCCCTGAATCTGTATAAACTTTAGAACCTATAACCTCGGTTATTTTTTTTATACGCATATTAAATTTTAATCAAGCTCATTTTAAATACTTTTCCATATTATTAAATATATTAATGAAAAATATGGAGTTACCAAGAGTATAACAAACTTTATAAAAAATTTCTGCATGATTAAATCATGCTAAACTTAAAGGAAATTTCTTCAATACTGATAATAATTTTTATAATAACATTAATGATTTGCCTTTTCAAAAGTATTGATGCTCTTCCTTATACTCTCTTAGCGGTTTTTTTTGTTTTTTTGGTAAATATCCTGGCAAAAAAGATCACGTGTTTTTATCTTGATTCAGAGATAGAAATAAAAATATGGGAAATTAAGAGATATGGTTTTAAACCTTCTAGTTATTTCAAAAAGCCTCTTTATGCAGGAATTCTATTCCCGATAATCTTTTCTATCGTGTCTCTTGGGAATTTAATATGGATGGCCTGTCTTGTTTTTGATGTAAAGCCAAAAATTTACAGGGCTGCAAAAAGGCACGGGCTTTACTCTTATTCTGAAATGACAGAGAGCCACATTGGTTTCATAGCTGCTGTAGGAGTTATTGCCAGTCTTGTTTTTGCAGTTATTGGTTATCTTATGGGATTTTCTGAATTTTCAAGACTAAGTATTTATTTCGCTTTTTTCAATATGATTCCTATATCTGATCTTGACGGAAATAAAATATTCTTTGGAAATCTTCTTCTATGGAGTTTTCTTGCAGCTCTTGTCTTAATAGGACTTGGATATGTATTTTTCCTAGTATAAAAAAACATTTAAAGACTGTCTTCTAAAGTATGATATGAAAAAAGTAAAATGGTTTAAAACAAAAAAGGTTGCAGCTGTTTTTGCTGCTGTTTCTTTTGTTATAGGGTTTTTATTTCTGGATAAAGGGATTACAGGAAATGTAATTTTAGATAATAGCTATCCTGTTGATTTCATCTCTCTTATTGGATTATTGCTTATTTTGTGTTCTGCTATTCTTGCAGTATATATTATAAAGAAGCAGTAAGTCATCTAAAACTATTTATATCTGTAGGAATTTTTTTATTTATGCCAGAAGAATTTTTAAAAAAAATTACTCCAAGAAAATATCAGGAAAACATTTTAGAGACTTGTATAAAAAAGAACTGTCTGGTTGTACTTCCAACTGGACTCGGAAAAACCCTGATTGCCTTAATGCTCACGATTAAAAGAATGAAAGAATTTCCTGGGAAAAAAGTTGTGTTTCTTGCCCCGACAAAACCCTTAGCACAACAACACTTAGATTTTTTTGAACAAAATCTTCCAGAACTTTTTGGAGACATGCAATTATTCACTGGAATGGTTAAACCAGAAAAAAGAAAAGAGGTTTGGCAAACAGCAGACATAGTTTTCTCAACCCCACAATGTGTTGCAAATGATTTAAGAAAAAATCTTTATGATTTAAACTCTGTTTGTTTACTCATAGAAGACGAGGCTCATAGATGCGTAAAAAATTACGATTATAACTATATAGCCCGAAAATATCAGGAACAATCCATCCACTCCAGAATTCTTGGATTGACAGCTTCTCCAGGAAGCGAGGCACACAAGATAAAAGAGATTTGTCGAAATCTTTCTATAGAAGAAGTAGAATTAAGAACCAGAGATAGCAAAGATGTTAAACCCTATCTTCAACAATTAAAATTTGAAAAAATTATGATAGATCTTCCTGTGAAATTTATACAAATTCGGGATTCTTTATTCAAACTGTTCAATTCATATATCGGCGAGTTAAGAAATAGAAAAGTCCTGTGGACAGCCCCGACAAAAACAGAACTAATAAAACTTCAAAAAAAATTACAATTGAGTTTAATGAGGGGAAATAAAAACTGGAACCAGATGCTAGCGACAAGCGCATGTGCACAAGCGATAAAAATTCAACACGCCTTAGAACTCTTAGAAACTCAGACCCTCTCAGGATTTAGTAAGTATCTAAAAAGATTATTTACACAAGCAGCAAAAAAACAGAGCAAGGGAGTTATAAGACTTGTAGCAAAACCAGAATTTAGCTATGCCTTTGTTAAATCAAACGAGCTTTTAGCCAAGAAGATAGAACACCCAAAAATTCCTGAATTAATAAGAATAATAGAGAAAGAGAAACTGGAAAACAGAGATATAAAAATGATAGTGTTTACCCAATTCAGAGAAACTGCCCAAACCCTTGCAAAAAAAATAAATAAGATTAAGGGGATTAAAGCAAAAGTTTTTGTCGGTCAGGCAAAAAAAGAAGATGGCTCTGGACTGAGTCAGAAAGAACAAAAGCAGATAATTGAAGAGTTTTCTTCTAGGAGAATCAATGTTTTATGTGCAACATGTATAGCAGAAGAAGGGCTGGATATTCCTGAAGTAAACGTGGTTGTGTTTTACGAGCCAATTCCTTCTGCAATAAGAACTATTCAGAGAGCAGGAAGAACAGCCCGTTTAATGGAAGGGAAACTAATCATCTTAATAACTAAAAAAACACGGGACGAAGCATACTTCTATGTTTCAAAAGCAAAAGAAAAGAGAATGCACTCTGCAATAAATTCTATAAAAAAACACTTATCTGAAAAGAAATTAGGATTCCAAGAAAAGTTAGAATGAAAAAAATATTTGACATATTCTCAAAAAAATACTCAAAGCATGTTAAGGAAAAGCCTAAAGCTATACTAGATTATAGGGAGAAGAACTCGTTAATCCCTTCTGAACTAATCAATCTAGGTCTAGAAATTGAATTTAGAAATTTAAAGGTGGCAGATTATATAATTAAGGGAGTTGCTATAGAAAGAAAAACTATTTCTGATTTTGTTTCTTCAATGATAAACAGAAGGCTTCTCAAACAACTCAAAGAACTCGGGCAATATAAAGAAAAGCTCTTGATTGTAGAAGGCATAGACGAACAAGAGCTCTATACAGATTCAGAAGACTGGACAGGAATGCATCCTAATTCTATAAGGGGTTTCCTTCTCTCTATACTTCTGAAATACAAGGTCCCGATAATTTTTACAAAAAACTGTGAAGATACTGCGAAATTTCTCTCAGTGCTTTCGAAGAGAAAACCTAACGAGCCTCTACTAAACGTAAAGAAGAAGAATTTAAACAAAAAAGAACAAAAACAATTCATAATAGAGGGGTTCCCTGGAATCGGACCAAAAACTGCAAAAAAACTTTTTGAAAAATTCAGGACGATAAAAAATATAATCAATGCTTCAGAAGAAGAACTTAAAGAAGTCGTCGGAAAAAAAGCAGAAATTATGAAAAAAATTATAGAAGACAATTATTAATTCAAATTATATTCTTCAAGAACAGAATACCTTGGTCCTTCTGCTGTTAATTCAGATTTCATTAAATAAAACTTATCTACTTTAAATTTTATTTTTTCGATTTTTATCTTTTTCAAATCTTGTAAAAATCCTTTTTTATCTTTAAGTCCTTTTATCCGTGCAATAGTCAGATGACTCATAAATCTTTTTTCTGGTTCAAACAAATTTTTCAAAGCATTATCTATTTGTTTCTGAAGATTATCACAATCTTTCATATGCAACCAGATAATTCTTAGAAACTTCTCAGAAAAAACTCCGATCTCATCAATCTCTGTTGCAAATTTTTCAATTTTAATTTTTCTTAATTTTTCTTTTGTTTCTTCCGCGTCCTTTTCTTCAACTTCTCCAAGAAATTTTAAAGTTAAATGCAGGTTCTGTAATTCTATTTTTTTGCCAAAAAATTCAGGAAGTAAATCTTGAATTTTCTTAATTTCTTTTTTAATTTCTTCAGATATGTTAATTGAAATAAAAGCCCTCATTCTAATTTATTATATCAACTCAGCCAAAATTTTAGCTCCGAGTTTAATTGTTATATTATTAACATCTTTATCAGGATTTATCTCAACAATATCTACAGCCCTGAGATTTTTAACTTTATTCAATCTCTGGATTAAATAAAGAAATTGTCTAGTTGTAAGACCTCCTGGTTCTTTATACCTTGTTCCAGGAGCAAAAGCAGGGTCAACAATATCTATATCAATTGAAATATAAAGTTCTTTATCCTTTGAAAATTCCATGATTGTGTCACAGGAATCTTCAAGATTTTCCAAGATTTGATTCATGTTCATCACTTTTATACCTTGTTTTTTTAGAAAAACAGTTTCTGAAGGATCTGGATTTCTCACACCAATTAAAAATATATTTTCCAAAGGAAATCCTGATTGAATTAAAGCCTTAAGCCACTCTTCATGTGTTGGAAGTTTAGGGTCTGCAGAGCCCATACAATCTGGATGTGCATCAAAAACAATTAGGCAGGGCTTTTTTTTAGATTTTTTACAATGCTCTAAAAAAGCCCTTGTAGTTGAAAAACTTATAGAATGATCTCCTCCTAAAAAAATCGTTTTTGGTTTCTCTTCAAAAAATTCCAGAGAATTTTTATAGATTAACACATTACTCATTTCTAAATCAGAATTATCCAGGTGAATTTCTTCTAAATCCAAAAGCCTGATATCTATGGGAACTCCTCTTTCATTGCTATAAATTTCCTTTAAAGCTTCAAGTATATCATTTCCTGCTTTCTCACAACCTTTTGTTTCTCCCAATCCATTTATTCCTGGAACTTTTACAATTAACATGAAAATTCAGAGAAAAAGGAGTTTTTAAATTTTTAATTTGATTATTGGGGGACCAAAACAAAAAAGCTATATTTTTTTATCTTAGCTAAGTTCTTAACATCATCTAGCTTAACAGCCCTAATATTTTTTTCAAACTCATAAGCTTTTTTTGCATTATTGTTTATCTCATTATAAAGAAGACTAGCCATTTGATTCTGGGAATCTTCTATTGAAATCTGGTGGTTCCCAATTATTTGCTCTTTAATTTGTGAAAGTTCTTTTTCACTTAATTCTTTTGAAACTTTTTCAAACTCATCAAGAATAATTTTTTTCACTTTTTTCACATTTTGCTTCGAGGTTCCAACATAGATTAAACTGTGAGCAAAATCCCTGCTTATATCTGATTCTCCTTCAATACCATAAGCCAGGTTTCTTTTTTCTCTTATTTCCTGATGAAGTCTTGAAGACGCTCCTCTTGCCATTAAAATATTAAGGACAAAGGCTGCATAATTTCTTTTTTCTTTTGAAGTTGGAATATGGTGGGCAAAAACAAGATTTGCCTGAGTAATGCCTTTTCTTTTTTCAGTTCTTGATTCGTTTTTCTTCACAATTTTAAATTTGGGTAAATTGCCTTTTATATTTCCAAAATTCTTTTTTGCAAACCCAACAACTTTTTTAAAATCAGTGTTACCAACAACACAAAGAATCATATTATTTGGCTGATAAATCTGTCTGAATCTCTTAATTATTTTTTCTTTTGTGAAGGAACTTAGAATCTTATTTGTTCCAATTAAAGGAATTCCAAAGGGTTTTTTGTAAAGAGAGCTATGTATCTCTTCAAAAACATGGTGTATGGGATTATCTTGATGCATTTTAATTTCTTCAAAAATAACATGCCTTTGTTTTTCAATCTCTTTTTCATCAAATAAAGGATTTTTTACTAAATCTCCTAAAACTTCTAATGCAATATCAATGTGTTTGCTTGGAATTTTGCAGTGATAAGCAGTTATTGCTTCACCTGTAAATCCGTTTAAATCTCCCCCGTTTTTTTCTATCTCTTCTGCAATTTGTTTTGCATTTCTCGTTGGTGTTCCTTTGTAAAGCATATGCTCTATAAAATGCGAAATTCCTTTTTCAGAAGAAGTTTCATGCATTCCTCCGCTTCTGACAGCAAATGCAATGCTTACAACAGGAAGGCTTCGTTTTTCAAAAATAACAGTCATTTTGTTCGCGAGAACTTTTCTGTAAAATTTTGGTTTCATGAATAAGTTAGCCTCTTTCTAAGAAATTTAGTTAATTAAAAAACAACAAAATACAATACAGCAGCAATTGCCAGAACCACAATTCCAACAATCAACCAAATCCACCACTTAGATTTCTTTTTAACAGGTGGTAGTGTACTTGGTTGCGGCTGTGCAGCAGTCTGTGCTGGCTGAGCTTGCGGCTGAACAGGCTTACCTGTCTGAGGTGCTTGAGCTGTTCCTGCTGGCTGTGTCTCTTGTTGTGCCGGTTGTTTTGTTTCTTGTGCCATCTTCAACTAAAGAACTCCTATATTATAAATCTTACTCATTTATACTCTTTCAGTAGATTTTTTAAGTCATCTAACATTTTTTTTGGTTTACCTTTTGAAAAATGTTTGCGCGCAGGTTTTAAAATTTCTATTAAAGATTCTATAACAGCATCTTTTAGATCTGCAGGATGCAAATCTCCTTTGGAAAAATCTCTCTTAAGAGATTCTAAAGAAGTATACATCTTATTTCCTCCAAATTCTTTTTTTCTTTTCACCCCTAATTTTTGTTTTATAGGAAAGATTAATTTTTCTGTCCAATCAACTACTGGATTAAAAACTATTTCTTCCTTAGGACAAAATGCATTTTTGATTTTTTTTCTAATCTCTTCTGGAGAATCATGAATAAAAATAGCTGTACTTGGCTTAGATTTTGACATTTTTAAAGAGCTCAACAAATCCCTCATTTTATTTTTTGGAACTGGCCAGACAGGAGGTTTTCCCAGACCTAAAATTAAATGATGATGCACTGCAATTGGCTTGGTCTGTTTTCCGCCTTTCTTTAAAAGAGGAGAAAAAGAAAGTTTCATTGCAACATCTCTTGCGATAACATGTGCTTTTCTCTGGTCTATTCCTGCATGAGCCAGATTTAACCTCTGAATAAAAATATCTGCAACCTGCATTGAAGGGTAAATTAGTTTTGCAAAATCTACAGTCCCTCCTTCTTCTCTTCCTAAAATAGTTATACTTCTCATCACTCTCGAAAGTGTTGTGAATTTACTAACATCAATAACTGTTGCCCAATATAAATCATTCTTATGATACAAATCACTCCCAAGAACAAATCTCAATTTTTTAGAATTACCTCCAACACACTTCATACTTGCCCTCATTCCTTCTTTAAAATAACCAACAGCGACTTTTTTTATGATTTCAGGATTCCCTCCTAGCTTATCATTAATCCAAGAATGCCAATCAGCCAGAAAAATTCTGCAATCCACCCCTGCTTTTACAAAATCTCTAATCTTCAGCATAGACATTAAACCTGTTCCAAGGTGTATTTTTCCAGAAATCTCAAATCCAATATAATGCCTTAATTTCTCATTTCTTTTTAATAAATCTTTCAGTTCTTTTTCCCCAATTATCTCTTCTGTATTCCTTTTAATCAACCGAAATCTTTCTTCAACACTTCGTCGTGCCATTATCACATAAATAATTATTAATTATTAAATCTTTCTTTATTTTATTGAAATGTTAATTGAAATCATTCTCTTCTTATTATTAGGTATATTATTCGGAACTTTCACAGGCCTGATTCCTGGAATCCACATAAACCTTGTAGGTGTTTCTCTTGTGGCTCTTTCTGCTTCACTTTTAAGTCCTGTAAATCCTATCTATTTTGTAGTTTTTATCTCGTCTATGGCAATCACACATACCTTCATAGATTTTATTCCTTCGATATTTTTAGGTTGTCCTGACACAGACACAGAGCTCTCTGTCTTACCTGGCCATGAATTATTAAAAAAAGGGCAGGGATATCAGGCAATCATTTTAACTTGTTACGGAAGTCTTGCCGCAATCTTTATTCTTACTTTAATCGCCTTTCCTTCTATTCTTCTGATTTCACAAATCTATGGTTTTTTACAGAAAATAATTCCTTATCTACTAATACTTGTGTCGTTTCTTTTAATCTCTTTAGAAAGAAAAAAGTTTAAATCATTGAGTGTTTTTCTGCTTGCAGGTCTGCTTGGATTAATTGTTTTAAATCTAGATTCCGGAGAATCTTTTTTTCTCCTTAAAGAACCATTATTACCTTTACTCACTGGTTTGTTCGGAGCATCTGTGTTAGTAATGAGCATTCAAACCAAAACCAAAATTCCAAAACAAAAAATTACAAAGCCTAAAATAAAAAAGAAGCTCTTATCTCCTTTGCTCGGCGCATTGATTGCGTCTCCTTTCTCTAGCTTTCTGCCTGGTTTGGGAAGCGGGCAAGCCGCAATCATAGGAAACACAATTTCAAAAACAGACAGAAAAGGTTTTCTCGTCTTACTCGGTGCAACAAACACTCTTGTAATGGGATTCTCTTTCGTTTCTCTCTACATTATTTCCAGAACAAGAACAGGGGCTGCTGTTGCAATTCAAAAAATAATTGGAGATTTCTCTTGGAAGATTCTAGTCTTAATCCTGTCAACAACCCTGATTAGCGGAATAATTGCTTTTTTCTTTACTATTTTTCTTGCAAAATTTTTCTCGAGAAAGATAGATAAAATAAATTATTCAAAACTATCTCTAATAACCCTGATTATTCTAACAATCATTATCTTCCTGGTTTCAAACGTTTTTGGCCTTATCATTTTAATAATCTCTACCCTTACAGGAATTTATTGTATTTCTTTAGGTGTAAGAAGAACAAATATGATGGGTTGCTTATTGCTCCCGACAATTATTTTTTATTTGATGCTTTAACTTTTCACTTAATCTCTTTTGTCAATCCGTATTTTCTCCAGATATACATGAAGCGTGGATTTTTCTTTATCTCTTCCAAGGTTCCTTCTGCAACTACTTTTCCTTTTTCAAACATATAAATATAATCAAACATTTTCAAAAGATGCAATCTATGCACAGATGAGAGAATTGTTTTGTGTTTAAACTCTTTAAAGACCTTGTTATAAATATTCATCTCATTTAAATTATCCACACTACTTGTTGGTTCATCTAATAAAACAATTTCACTCTTTCTCGCAGCAAGCAAACCACGGGCTAATGCCAATCTTTGTTTTTCTCCACCACTTAAAGAAACTCCTTTTTCCAAAACATTTGTTTCTAATCCTTTCTCCAATCTTTCAACAACATTCCCAAATTGAGCCATTGATACAACATCATCGATGTCTTCTTTTTTAACAGGAATATCCATTGTGATGTTATATCTCAAAGTATTATTAAAAATTTCAGGATCTTGTGGGATAAGAGTAACATGTGATTTTAATTTTTCAAAACCATTTTTTAGCTCTTCCCTATTACAATAAATTTTTCCTTTTTCAGGAGTATAAAGGCCCCTCATTAATGCAAGAATAGTGCTTTTACCAGAACCACTTTCACCAACCAAAGCTATCTTTTGCCCTCTTCTAAATTTAAGTCCGACATTATCTATATGTTGAATCTCTCCTTCTTTATCATAAGTAAAATCAATATCTTTTATCTCAATTTCTTCCCAATTAGCAGGAAGTTTTCCTCCAACAGTTGTTTTTATCTCATCAAAAGCTTTATCAATTGGATATGCTCCTGAAACTCTTGCATTTTTACGAACCATGCTTCCATACATATATGCAAATGTAAAAAACGTATTTCCAACCTTACTTAAATAACCATAAAGAATGTAAAGAGTTCCTATCATAATTATTCCTGTTGAATAATAGTCTGTGTATGCTTTATAACTCAAAACAAGAACTGTCATTAAACTTATAGCAATACTTGCAAATCCCCATTTAAATTCATCTAACGATACTATCTTTTTATGTGTCTCAGAACTAGCCATTAATCTACGATCAACTTCAACAGAAACGGTTTTTTTCAATCTAAGCGTTATAACAGTTATAATATTAGTTAAATAATCATAAACAGCTGAAGATAATTTATTGCTAAATTTATTCATTTCTTGATAATATTTATGCAATTTTTTATCAACCTTCATAATTATAAAAAGAGTTACTATTGCGAACCCAAAAGTAAAAGATGCTATTTTTACGTCTATAAAAAATAATATGATCAAAGAACCAAAAATATTCAAGACAGCGTAAACTACATCATAAGTCATGTCTTGAGAAAAACTAGAAAGAGCATTTCTTCCCCTATTCACCTTATCAATAGTATCTCCTGAATGGTGATCTTTATGCCATTTAACAGGAAGCTCTAATATTTTTCTCATCTTAGAATTAGCATAATTTCTATGAACAAAAAATCCTGTCCTTTGTTCTAAAAACCGGCCTATTCCGTGGAACATCCAAAAACCGATAGTAATTGCTAAAAGTAAAAAAATCATAAAGATTAACTTATTTAATTCTGCTGTAGAGGTAATTGTTCGTTGAATCGAATTAAAAATAAGCCCAATCACAAGAGGTGTTAACAAACCAATAATTCCTGCTATTGTAAAAAGCAAGAGCTGGACAAAGAAAATTCTTCTACGCCTACCTAAATGGATCCATTCCAGCCTAAGAAGATTCAATAAAGGATTCTTATATTCTTTAGGATCTTGCTCTTTTTCTTCTTCCATCTAATAAATAAGTAAAATTAACTTATAAAGTTTAAGAACAAAAAATTTTTCTTAAAACCATTTCTCAATTGTTTCCTGTGTTTCAGGTTCTTTTCCAAAAA
>Ga0209977_10000575_pt1 | contig 14668 bp, 11 predicted proteins | sample SumtaG_2_FD_183113 | JGI IMG/M metagenome (GOLD analysis project Ga0209977, IMG submission 183113) | Deep subsurface microbial communities from Indian Ocean to uncover new lineages of life (NeLLi) - Sumatra_00607 metaG (SPAdes) (version 2) | ecosystem: Environmental > Aquatic > Marine > Oceanic... | reverse complement strand
ATTTTCCCCATCTTGTACAAAACGTTGAAAATACTGACCATCACCCTCTAGATCTTTGTTCGCTAAATACATTAAATATACAGCATTTTGAATTTCATTAGGACAAGCTTGTTTAAGATCGTCGGTTACCCATGACGGCATCGGGGCATAATTAGGATCTGATTTATCAAGTTGATAAGGAATACCCATACAAACGTTGTTAGCAATATCAAGGGCGTATTTACCTCTTTTAATATCAGTGACAGCTGTTCTGCCAGCTAGACCGCCTCCCGGACTTAAATTTTTCCATTTCGATGGATCGTCGCCTTGACCACCTGGTTGTTCGTTATAATAATTTAGAGTTTGTCCAAAAGGGCTTTTAGGATTTGTGGATCCGGTAATTTGATAGTGGGGCTCTGAAAGACTTCCAGATTGCGGTGTCGGGATTAAAAACCCGTCCAAAGGTTTGCATGTAATTACAGCGCCAAGAACTAAGTCTGATTTTGGATTGTTGTATGAATTAATTAGTTGTTTTGCTAAACTTGCAAGCTTGGGGGCTATCAAATACGAAGAAGTGCTATCCTTGGGTTTAAACCCAGAAGCGTCTACATCCATGTAAACATATTTGATCGAAGTTTGATTATTACCACAGAAAGTACAAATGTCGGTCCATAAGCCATCGTTATCGCTAGTAGAAGCTAAATTAGGCCATCCTCCCAAGTACAAATGAAGTTTCAGAGTGTTACCGCTCTTAAGCTTGAAAGCTGACGGATCTAATTTTTCATTTAGCCAATGAGGCATTAAAAATTGCGCGTCGTAAATGGCTAGCTCAGATAATTCACACAAATCAGCAAACGTTACCAAAAAATTTACCATATTTCCCCACGTCCATATACCAAAACCGTCGAAAGTCCCGCAAATATATCCTCCAAACGAATTATGTTTCATCGCCCCGCATAAATTGGAAGCTCCTGGATTATCAAGGGTGGTAGTTCCGTAAACCGCGTATGGTTTAGTTGGGTCGCTTGAATTGGAAACCAAATTAGATTTTGTCAAGCGTTGAACGGAATCTACACCTTTTTTGCTTGGATCAACTAACCAATCGTGGGCAACTTCATTGGAAAACATAGGAACAGTCCCGGGGGTCGGCGACCCATTCTTCTCTTTCTTCCATTTATCTACTTCTCCAGTTGCTAGAGCAGATAAGTAAAAGAATTCAGCCATATTTTCAGGATCATTCAAAAATCCTAGGTAAATATTTTGATTGTTTACCTTACCGTTTATAAATCCACAAGCCATGCATCCTGTCCACAGACAGCAATCCTTTCCGCATTTCTTTGTGCAAGTAGAGTAAAGATCGGATCGGTTATTCATCGCTAAAGATGGATTTGTAAGAATATCTGAGCATTCAAAGTCAGTGGGAGCTGGTCCAGGTCCAGGTCCAGGCCCAGGTGGAGTGGGTCCACTTCCTTTACAGCTGGCAGCGCAAGATTTGTAATCAGTTCCACTTGGATCTAACACGCAATAACCTTTAGTTTTATCGCATTTGTATTTTCCCGCTGGTGGAGAAGGAGAATTTTTGTTACAGATCGCAGCGCATGTGTCGAATGCGTCATATCCATCCTCCCCTTCTGTAACACCACACGTCCAGCTTTCCTGGTCGCATTTGTAAGAACATTTACTATAAGGATTACTCGGACCAGATGAACATCCCTGGACATTATTACAAGAAGAGTCGGAAGTAATCACCGAATTACCTTTATCGTCTAACATTTCCCAAGAATGACAACACCCCTTGGCGCAATTAGGATCTTTTCTATTATCACAAGCTCCTGAATACTTGGCAGCATTAACTCCAGCTACACAACCACCAGCGGCCGAACTTGTTCTTGAAGCGTAAGTGCCGTACCAAATCCCCATATTTTTAAACTTACTAGAGCCTCTCGCAGCGAATAAACCTTCTAATTGCTTTGGAGTAGCCCTTTCGTCCAAACAAGAATTAACTTCTTGACAGTCACCAGAACCACAAAGCATAGGAACAGCTATATTTGGATCAGAAGCGGAAAGCATTTGATCCATTGTATTCCAAAAATTTTCATCAAAACCACAGCCACAAGGTTGATACAATTTATAGGTATTAGATCCGGTGTAGGCCTCTCCCATTGCTATCCAGTTTTTTGTGGCACCATCTGGTGCTGACATTTGATTTTTTAAAGCTCCAATGTACCCCATAGCTACTCCTTTGTTAGAATTAATTTGTTCAAATATTTGAACAATTAAGGGTCTATATCCGGCGCCCGCAGTGCTCTCAATATCAAAAGCAATGCCTTTGATGCCGTATTTATCAATATCAGATTGTATTAAAGTTATAGCTGAATTTTTATCTTGTACATTTCCAGGGAAATTAGGATATGTACAAGATTTATTTGGATCTGGGTTAAGCTTGCAGAAAGGTCCGTCTCTGCCAAACGAATAAGACATCCATCTTTCAACCATATCCTTGCCGTATAAGTTTTCTACGTAACCCCATTGTTCGTGGGCAACTTGGTCAAAAACTCGTTTGTCGCCAATCCAATGACCACTTGCCGCGTTTGCTATCATCACAACTTTGTTAAAATATTTTTTAACGACAGAAGCAGAAGGCAAACCCAAAAAATCAGATAAGTTGAAACCCAATGCTTCTACGTAAATATATAAAGTTCCCTTATCACTTGGAGGGTTTGGTTTTGGACCGGGATTAGGAGGTGGGCAATTTCCTCCAGGGGTTGGTTTAGGTGGGGGTTTAGGTTTGCAAGCTACCTGGCATGCATCCAAAGAAGTGTACTTACCGTTTTGGGCATCAACAGTGCATTTACCGTTTTTACAGTCCCATATTAATTTTACAGGAATAGGTTTGGGAGGCGGTCCTGGACCAGGACCAGGTGGTTTAGGTTTGCAAGCTACCTGACATGCATCCAAAGAAGTGTACTTACCGTTTTGGGCATCAACAGTGCATTTACCATCATTACAGTCCCATATTAGTTTTGCAGGAATAGGCTTAGGAGGCGGGCCTGGCCCTGGACCGGGAGGAGGCGTGTTTTCCCATTGACAAGGAGTTGTAGAACCGTGACAATAACCTTTTCCCGGTTGGTACACGCCGTTTTTCATGGGTGTAACACACCAGCTTCCATTTATAAGGGAAGCACAGCATTCATCGGCTTGTTTTTGCGAATTAAATCCTTTTCCATCATTTAAGCAATTTTTCGATGTTTGATTCATTTTATTTACAGCAAATGTTATAATTACAGCCAGTAAAATTGCACTACCTGCTAATATTGCTAAAATCTCTGATGTCAACATTTATTGAAATCAGAAAAAGTTTATTCTGAATAAGGTCCTCTCAAAGATCCAGATGTAAAATCTTTTGACTCTTCGTCGTGTTTGTAAAATATCATTAAGTTTATGGGAAGCCATCCTAAATAAGGGGTAGTTTTGACACTATTAATCAGTTGATGTTCAAGAGAATGACACCTTATTAATCCTTTTTGATAAAACAAATGATGCCAAAATTCCTTAGGTCTACAATTTATATGATCTGCTCCCGACTGTCCTAAATGACCAGCGCTAAACAAAAGTATCCCTGCATTGTCGACCATATTATATAATTTGTCAACTATTTTTTGAGATTCTTTTGGGTCAATATGCTCGACAACTTCCAAACACATCACCATATCAGCATGATCATCTATGTCTAACAAATCTTTATTTGTTAAAAACTGTTTGTCGTTTACTCGAGGATCTAAATCATATCCAAAAGCATTAATTTCTAAACTTCTCATAGCGTGAACATAAGTACCTGGCCCGCAACCCGCATCAATAACTTTATTGGGGTTAACTACTCTTTTTACCCACTCGGCAATTCTTGCAGCTTGCGGTGTTTCTATGCTATTAAGTTTATTGTAATCTGCGTTAAAATTGTAACTCATTTTTGTAAAGAAATTTTCGTTTAGATCTGTGTAATGTTTATTTCAACGTTTTGGCCTTCCACAATGTATACATCTACATTTTTATCCTTATGATGGAAACCCTCGTATACTCTAGGAGAATTTAACTTCTTGAAATACATGTGATACACAATAGTTGAAATTGGTTTATCTCTTTGAGAGTTGAAGCGACGACCATCATTAACGAAATACACAACTATGTATTTATACCCTTGCGCTAGTTCATAAAGTTTTAGTCGATCTTCAAAAGATGGATTTGTATTATCTACAATGATATTTGACATGTCTTGTACAGCTTGTTTAAAATTCTTCAGCCATTTACTTTTCATGTCATCTTTGTTGATTCTGACAAAAGGTGTACTAGTTTCAGCTAATAAATTATTTGATATTATTTCATCTGTTATTCTTACTATTTCGTTTGCAAAATGTGATTTACCCGTGCCAGGAGCTCCAACAGTTAAAATAAGTAGCGGTTGATTTGTTAAATTTATGGCAATTTTCTGAGGTGCAAATAAATTTTCTGGTTCTACTATAGTTACTTTTTGCTCTAAGACATCTCGAACGTTTTCTGCGAATTTTTTGTCGGAATCACTAAAGTCTCCGGGTCTCCCTAGCGCATCACCACAAAAAATAACTTCTGAATTTTTATATTTAGTAGCATGTTCTAAAAAATACCTCCAGGCGCCAATACCAGGTTTTCTAGAACTTTCAACATCCACGTAATCGCCACTTGATACAAAAGCCGTTATAGGTACGTTAACCTTTCTAATAAAATTACGAACCCTTGTTAGCCTTTTTTGAACTGTTTTGTAACTTTTTGCCTTTTGATTTGTAAATAGTAGGATACGATATCCCTTTCTTGCAAATTCGTTTAACACTCTTAATCTATCTGGGAGTAAATGCACATCATCTGGATCTGAAGGGTACAAATGATTTTCTGCATACGTAAGAGTATTATCCATATCGAAAGCAGCAATTTTACTAAAGTCCGGGCTATTAGTGGGTGATAACATAAATAATTTATCTCTTAATTTTTCCCAGCCTGGATATTCGACATGAAATTCATTCTCTTCCACCAATTTTTTAATGAATTTTATATCAGAACCCGTTTTACGGGCTATATTCTTTAAACATTTTTCAAATTTAGGGTTTACTTTGATACGAAAGGGAATTTCTAATGTTCCCTTTGTTACATACCAATGGTTTTTATTTCCAACGAGTGGGTTTTGCTCCGTCCAGTTGTACCACCTTATACTCTTTTTGCTAATTTGTGTAGGTGAAAATAACCATTTTGTTTTCCGGAGTAAAAATACAAGAATATCGAAATCATATTTGAATCCAAACAATGGCAGGTAAATGTAGTCGAATGTTTTGTTTTCGAGGAAATGTTCAATAATGGGGAGAAATTTATCAATATTTCTCTCCGCGGACGTGTAGTTGACAGAGTCCCCCTTTTTTTGTGTCCCCATGCTCAAAGTTATATAACTTAAATCTTGTACTTTTTCCTTGAGTTTGATGTCAATATCGTTTGTTATGTTGTCACCCAGATAGTAACCGAGAAACAAATATTCAAAATGTGTCATGCTATTATTCTCGTTCATTTCAATTTATATAAATTGTATATAAATTTTCATTTTCGCTTCAACCATCAATAGACTTTCTTCTTTTATGTATTTCTTTTATCATATCAGCATGCCATGACGGTTTAATTACTATTTTTTTAGTAGTAGTTTTGAAATTATTACCGGGTTTTCCAGGGGTTTGCTCTAAGGCAATTAACCTTTTCTCTAGCTCGTTGATCTTAGAATCATAATCAGATGAAGATAAATATCCTCCCATTTATTGAAAAGGAAATTGAAATTATTTTTGAACATTTTCAAAGATAGTAGATATGAATCATACTATTATTGAAAATATCAAGAATATGTACGAAGCAAGAGGTTATTGTGATATAGAAGTGTTAACTTTGCAAGATGGTTCGACGGCCGTTATCGCAGACAACAATGTCTTTGACAAAGATGGAAAAAGTATACCGATAGATCACGGTAAAAGTAGTAAAATTCTGACGATACCAGCTTTTGATCCAAAATTAGCAGAGAAAAATCCCGATAAAGCTTGGAAATTGGATATTCAAGCATGTAAACGGGCTTTGCATATATTTACAAGCGGCGAAGAAGTACCGGAAATTGGCTTAGGTATTATTTTACATTCTTCAACCACTGCCACTGCTAAATCCGCCTTAGCAAAAGCTAATGACGGGGAAGACATTTCTTTACAATTATTTGAATATAAAAGATTTGGGTATAATTTACTGGATCACAAATATCAACCATCATTCAGCGTTATCAAAGGCAAAGAATTAGAAGATTTTCGCAAAAAATTCCCCGACACAAGTAAATTACCGAGGTTGGCAACAAAAGATCCTATTGTAAAACATTTTAGATTTAAACCCGGTAAAATTATCAGAATTAATAGACCTTCTGGTGCTGTGAGTTACAGAATAGTCTACGGTCCTTCCGTTATGTAAACTGTACTGAGAACATTTAAACCAATAAAAATTATGATATTTCATATATCATAATCAACGACAAAACCACCAAACAAAAATAACAATTACCAGTATTATTAACGCGATTATTCCATATAAAATAGAGGAATAAGCTGGATTTTTTGTTAAATGTTTGTACACATGAGAAAATAAACCAGATAAATAAGTTCCAATTGGGGGTGATTTATAATTTTCTAACGCATGAGATCTTACCTTCTCACTTCTAGAACCAAAGTCGGAATACATAAAAGGTGTATGTACTATTATTGGTATGTATCCGGTCTCTGTGTGTTGAAATCTATTGTTCGCAATACAGTTAAGTTCTTCTGTACTTCTAATATTTGCCACGATCATCTGATTACCGTCCACAGCTACTTTATGAGGGTATGTATCCATATATTTAGCGACTCCAATTTGGTCGTCTCCGGGTGATTCCACAATAATGTATTCGAATAATTTCAATAATTCGCTTGCAGATCCCATTACGAACCCACTATTTACCCATTTGTATTTGTCGTTATTCACATAACAGCTATGCCGATGACAATTAAAGATACAAACGTCTTCCCCACCTGTTACGATATCTTTTTGAAAAGCATAAAACTTTTTTAATAATTCTTCGTTAGGCCCTGCTATAATTACATCGTAGCAATCTAAATTTACTATTATTTCATCTGGGGGACGTGTTTTTAAAAAATTTATTATCGCGTTTGTGTAAGTTTTAAATCCTTTCCACTCTTGACCTTCGGCTAAAACTGAAAACTTATAACCCCAGCTTTTAGCTGATTTTTCCCAGTCTTCTAGGAATATGTTTCTATCAGTTGCAACAGTTATTATGTGCATTTTTCCAATTCATTTAAGATCTTAAATACCAAAATCTAATCTTTAATAAAAATGAGTAACCTTAACAGGTTCATCCTTTTAGAGGAGGAAGAAGGCCAGTACAGGCACAGTGGACAAGAGTTTTTGGCTAAAACGCCTTTGAAAGCTGCCAGAAAAGCTTACAGGGCAAACAAAAATTTACTAAGAGTTTTTATTTACGATATCAAAAACGAGACAGTGCATAGTTTCGGAACTGAGCAATTTTTTAAAAAGAAAAAAATTCACAAGAAGAAATAATTTAATAGGATTCTATTAAATTAAAATCGAAGTAAGCCTTTGAAAAAATCGCAACAAGATTTTCTTGGGTGTTCACCTAAAATCATATACAAGTCAGTTCTATTTGTGTTATTTTGTCTTTTTCCAAACAGATTCATGGTTGCAATTTTGATTTTCGAAAACTTAATTCATTTTCACTAAAATGAATTTTTAAGACACATTTTATTTGTGTAAAACATGTCTACAAAAACAGGTATTGTTTTCCCTTACTTCTGGTATCTTGATGAAAGAAATAAAGAAGTAACGGTAATAAGAGTATATTGTCTTGATCAAAATAATAAGGTAATTTGTCTTATGATCAATGACTTCACGCCTTATATTTATTTAGAGTTACCAAAGAAAACCAATGGAGGTTCTGATATAACTTGGGATGAACGTAAGGCTCAAAAGCTATCGGATAAAATTGTAACTAGATGCGGGTCTCACAGACCTATTAAAACTTCGTTTCTTCACAAGAAAAAATTATATTATTGTCAACGTTTTGCGTCAAATTTACAGAAAGAAACTATGTTTCCTTTTTTACTTTTAGCTTTTTCATCAACAGAAGATCGTAAAAGATTTGTTTGGAAAGTTTCCGGTAAAAGTTTTGATGTTATGGGAATGGGCAAAATAACAGTCAAAGCGCATGAACAAGACGCTAATCCTATTTTGCAACTAGCATGTCATCGAAAAATTCCAATGGCTGGTTGGATTAAATTTCGAGGAAAGCAAGTAAGACAAGGTGACCGCATTACTCTCTGTGATGAATATGTGGTCAGATGGAAAAATTTGACTTTCGAAGGGGGTGACACGGTTCCTTCACCTTTAATATTATCTATGGACATTGAGGTTTATTCATGCAATCCAAACAGAATGCCACAGGCTAGTATTCCTTCCGACAAAGTATTTCAAATATCTTGTGTTCTGAAACGCAATGGTGGTACAAAAGAAACAAAATTTTTACTTACTTTAGGAACACCCACGCCAAGATTAGTTGGTAAAGATGTAACAATCTTAAATTTTAATACCGAAGCTGATTTGTTGTGTGGTTATGCGGAATTTTTACAAAAATACCAGCCAAATATTGTAACTGGATACAATATATTGGGTTTCGATATTCCCTATATGATTGAAAGAGCAAAGCACAACATGGTAATAGATGTTTTTAGAAGATTGGGATTTCCAAAATATTTACCTGCTGAAGAAAGACAAATCAAATGGTCTAGTTCAGCTTATAAAGTTCAAAGATTTGAATTTTTAGACGCCGAAGGTATACTTCATGTAGATTTGCTACCGTTGATAAAACGTGATTACAAATTTAGCAATTACAAACTTAAGACTGTTTCAGAATTTTTTGTAGGTCAAACAAAAGATCCTTTGACACACAAAGGTATTTTTAAGTGTTACGAAATGGGTATGAAAGGGGGAGAGAAAGGAAATAAAGCACTTGCTGTTTGTGGAAAATATTGTGTTCAGGATTCTGCTTTGGTAACTAAACTTTTTGAAGTGTTGCAAACATGGGTAGGACTGTGTGAGATGGCTAAAGTTTGTAACGTTCCTATTTTTTACTTGTATACACAAGGGCAACAAATCAAGGTTTATTCCCAGGTGTATAAAAAATGCATGTATGAAAATAGAGTCGTTCAACATGAAGGATATGTCACTCAGTCAAATGAGTATTATACAGGAGCTTACGTGTTTGAACCAAAACCTGGTGTATATAATCAAGTTGTTCCTTTTGATTTTTCGTCCCTATACCCAACGACTATGATAGCTTACAACATAGATTTTTCAACTCTCGTTAGAGATAGTAGTGACATCCCAGATAGTATGTGTAATATCATTGAATGGGAGGATTTTGCTGGCATTGACAAAAAAGGAGAGCGTGTGGCGGTTGGTTATGATTTCGAATCGGTGGCTTCTTAAACCAAAAGTCAAAAAGTGGAAAGTGTTCATCGTAGGTATCGTTTCATCAAAAGTCCACAAGGTGTTTTACCGAACTTATTACAAAATCTTTTGGACGCTCGTTCGGCTACGAAAAAAGAAATGAAAGCTGGGAAAAAGAAATATGCTGCTATGACAGAAAAAGAAAAAGAATCCGCGGACGGCAAGGCTTTGGCAAAATTGATAGTCGTTTTAAATAAAAGACAATTGGCTTTCAAAGTTTCAGCGAATAGTATGTATGGAGCTATGGGTGTTCGGAGAGGTTATTTACCTTTTATTCCGGGAGCCATGTGCACGACAGCTTGGGGTAGGATGAATATTCAAAGAGCCGCTGAACGTTTACAAAGTGTGCACGGAGGAGAGTTAATCTATGGTGATACGGACAGTAACTACATTCACTTTCCGCAAGCTGAATATAACAACGCCCAAAAACTTTGGGATCATTGTTTAGAAGTGGAAGAAGACATTTCTTCAATATTTCCTCAACCTATGCGTATGGCTTTCGAAGAGGTGATTTACTGGAAATTTTTAATATTAACCAAGAAAAGATACATGTATCTGGACTGTGGAAGAGACGGAAAAGTTTCTACAAAAGTTGGTAAAAAGGGAGTGTTACTTGCTCGTCGTGATAACAGCCCTTTTATTCGTCTTATATACGAAGAAGTTGTTCAAATGATATTTGATGAAAAAACCTGGGAAGAAGTTCACTATCATCTGTGTTGCAGATTTAATAATTTATGCTCTGGATTTTTTGGTCACAAAGAGTTTGTAATTACAAAAAGTGTAGGAGAAGTAGCAGATTACGCATGCATGCAAAGTAACAAATTAGCTGGTTTTGACGAAAAAACTAATGCAAAAGGTGTTCCACACGGGTGGAAAAAACGTATAAAACAATTACAAGAAAAAGAAATTAAATGTCATGATTGCGATTACAAAAATATACCGTCGGAAGAAAGTATTGTTAAATGCAGTGAAGTGTTAGAAAAATATGTCGCGCAAGCTTTTGTACAATTTACTGAAGCCGAAGAAACTATTTTAAATCGAAAACTCAATGGTGCTTGTCCTTTTTGTGCGTTAGAAGAATGGAGAATGCGCAAAAAAGCTTTACCCGCGCAAATTCAGTTGGCTGAAAAAATGAGAAGAAGAGGTCAGAGAGTTGACGCGGGTTCCAGATTAGAATATTTAGTTTGCGATTACGGAACTATCAAAGACCGAGTTGCCGAAAAACTAGAAGATCCGGCATATTTTGTATCTCACAGAGGAATTATCAAAATTGAATATTTGTATTATCTAAAACTTCTGGCCAATTCTATGGATCAATTAGTAGAGGTAGCATACAAACAAAAGTCTTTTACAATGCAACAATTCAAGGCCAGAATCAAGTATTCTGAAGTGTGTCAACAAATTAAGAAAATTGGAATGCCAAATATAGAGCTTTTATTGGATCTTGAAGATTTGATACGACTTTCAAATTAGTTTTTATATGAAAAATCATATAAAACAAAATTAGACGGGAAACTTTTCTCTCGCGTATCTTGCATATTGTTTACTCATAATATCTTCTCTATGAGACACAGTCATTCTGGTAAACTCTTGCGGGGACAAATATCTTGAATCTTTTGTCAAAGGTCTTTTATGATACTGCGGCCACAGACCACCCATTGGGGTTTGATAAACTTCTGCGTCTACTTTACTTCGTATTGTAAAAGCTGGAAGATTATAGGTGGGCTCGAGATCCGGATCAATATAATACATGATTTGTCCAGCGTGAATATCCTGATAATTCTTATAACCTTGACCATAATGATCCAGATCTTTATCATAAATATGCTTGAGACGAACTTCTCCGGAATAAGGAGGACGATCTAGTTGCTGTGAAAATCCTCCTCGTGGAGCTGATATTAATCTAGGGTCAAAAGCTGTCACAACACAATCTTTTTTGGGACAATCCCCACAAGCCGCGTCGGGTGGGTGGAAAAATCCTGGTTGAACTTGCAAGCCAAAATTTGGATTTAAAATCTTCATTTTCTCACCAGTCCATTGCTGTGGTTCCGTGTCCCTACCAACTTGGCTAACATTTATACATTGACCTATTTTTTCCAGATCATTACAATGGCGCAGTCCTAAGTTGTTTGTTCGTAAATCGTAGGTTTTTTCAGCGCCAGGCCATTTTTGATTTCGTGGAATAGATGGGCATTCAGAGCACTCACAAGAAGTTTTTGGATACATGGGTCCTATTAATCTACTAACCATTTATTGAATGTAAATTTTTTATTTCTAAATCATAGTATTTGACAACAATCATTTGAAATTTCCGAAGAAGTGCGAGAAACAATTGGCTTACTCTTCCAATATTCCAAGTTCGAAAGATTAAGGATTAAATGTTCCAAGAAAAATAAAAAACTTTGTTTCACATTTGATCCTGTTCTCGAACTTACTTCCGTATATTCATAATTGTTACTTTCAACAAATTTTAAAATATCTTCCATTTTAACCTTTGGTTTTTTATCTGTTTTTGTCCCAACTAACAATACGTGAAGATCATCCTCCGCGTTATTAAGTAATTCTTTTTTCCATTTTTCTAAGGATTTAAAACTTTCAGTATTTGATAAATCAAACACCATTATAGCTGCTGTCACACCTCTGTAATAACTTCTTGTTATCGCTCTGAATCTTTCGCAACCAGCAGTGTCCCAGAATTGACATTTAATTATGTTGCCACCAATATTAAAAACCGAGGTAGAAAATTCCACCCCTATAGTATTACATTCTTCGTGAACGAATTGATCATGCGTTAATCGTAAACAATAAGAGGTTTTGCCAACACGAGCATCACCTATTACGATAAATTTAAACAAATAGTCGAAGCTCATTTATTTCTGAGAAGATCTTGAAATTTGTAATACAAACTGTAAAATTTTGGATCTAGTAGATATTTGTAAATTGGGACAATTGTCCCAATTTTTTCCCAACAAACTTTTGCTATCAAAACCATAAGAGCATGTTGGGTCACTTTTTCCCAGTTTTCTGAAATTTCAGTTAACACTTTATGTATGTTGAAAATAGGAGCCCAGTTTTGACGACAAAGAATACTTGCACAGCAAGCACACTTTGCATTTAATTTTTTTGCTTTTCCTTTCAAATTAACTCCACATAAAAGAGATGCATATGATTTTTGCCCTATCATTACTTCAGGGGGTTTAAATGGGTATTCTTTGGGTATAGTTATCGTAATGACTTTTGACATTTTATTACCATTCAATGCAACAACTCTTAGTGAGTTGTCAGCTGCGTAAACTAAGATAAAATCTTTTGGAAGAGTTTTTTTATGCTCTCCTAAATCCCTAGACGATAAAAATCCGGATATTTCGTTTCTCCAACGCCTATTGTTGCTTAATGTATTTAAATCAACCATTTTGTTAAAGTTTAAAAGTCAAAAACATATCTACAAATGAACATACATTATAAAAAATTTTTGTTATTTTTATACTATCACGGAGTTTTGAAAGATTTGAAATTAGTTGAAAGAATGAGAATTCTTGAAAAATGTAGAGATATCACCTCCAATTTGGATAGAAAAAAGTATTACGAAGAAAAAATGGAATTTGTGTTGTGGCATTATTTGACAAAAATACCGTCAAGAATTTAATATAGGCTTAAAGAAATGGACGATGAAAAATCAGTGCCCGTTGTATGGCACGCACAGCAAGAACTCATTCTCAAGCAGTGGTCAGAACAAGCAATGAGTTACAGATATCTGCATGACAGATCCTATAAAAATTTTAGTTCTTTACACGTAAAGTTTAGTTTACCGGTAATTATTTTAAGTACATTAGCCGGAACAGCAAATTTCGCCACGGGAAGTTTCCCAGAGGCGTGGAGAGAATATGTATCGCTTGCTACTGGTGGTATTAATTTAGTGGCTGGTATGATAACTACTATAGCTCAATTTATGAAAATACCCGAAATGCTTGAAGCACATAGAGCTTCCGCTAACGATTTCGGAAAACTTGCACGTAAAATTAAAGTTGAATTGTCTTTGCCAATTCGAGAAAGAAGTGTTAATGGACGTGATTTTATTCAAAATTGTCGGGATGAAATGGAGATATTGATGGAAAGAGCGCCTGATATATCACTCAAACATCTTAGAACATTCTCTGGTAAGTTTAGAAAGAAAAATATTACGATGCCTGATATTATTGATTTATCAAAGGTGGAGGTTTATACAGATCACGAAGAGGTCAATAGAATAGAAAAACAGCGTAAAGAAGCTATAGAAGGAGCTGCAAAGGCAATGATAGAAAAGGAACAAAAAACTCAAATACAAGTGAGTCATGTTGCTGATAATCTACAAATGTTTATGAATTCTATTCAAAGACCATCTTCCTCTTCTTCGGAAGTTGAAATTGGCAGTTTGCGAAGACACAGTACTCCTAGTTTATTAACAGCTCCGATAGATATTGTTATTGATTCTGAAAATAAAGATGATTAAATGATGTATATCTTAATTTTTCAAAAAATTAAGAACTTAACGTTTGCATCCCACTGCTGTTCCAAAATCAGGACTTCTCCAACACATATCATACACCGTGTTGCTATTACAGCATGGACCCCCTTGAGAGTTGCATCGTGCAGGGCATGTAACTTCTTCTAAATGGACTCCAGATAAATTAGCATAATCTATCCCTGAACCCGCAAAAGCTCCTCCACACGTTGTAGTAATTGGCATAATAGGTATTCCAGCATTGGACACATACATTTTTTTACCAGGTGGCGAAACCAAAGCCATGTCATCCAACGTTGGAAGTTTGTATCCCATTTTTTGCAATCTTTTTGCTCTACGAACTGCTAATTTTGAGTGCGTTACTCTTCTACGAGCATCTGAATGCGTTTGTGCGAGACGAATGTGGGTAGAGTACAATGCAAGAGCCATGTCAACTGGTGTGCGCAATTCGGCAAAAGCATCAGCTTCTTCATTGGCCGCCTCGGCGTCTGCTCCGTCATCCTCGGCTTGTTGTTCCTCCGCTGCTTCTTCGTTTGCTAAGTTATCGTTTACCTCCTCCACACCCTTTTGCAC
>Ga0209977_10000574_pt1 | contig 14678 bp, 9 predicted proteins | sample SumtaG_2_FD_183113 | JGI IMG/M metagenome (GOLD analysis project Ga0209977, IMG submission 183113) | Deep subsurface microbial communities from Indian Ocean to uncover new lineages of life (NeLLi) - Sumatra_00607 metaG (SPAdes) (version 2) | ecosystem: Environmental > Aquatic > Marine > Oceanic... | reverse complement strand
AATAAACTCCCGCACTTAATCCCGCTGGGCCTGCACCTATTATTAAAACCTCACATTTATACTCTTTTAATTCCATTTGACAAAACCTTATACCTTTCTTATATTTTAATGGTTTGTAATTTAATTAAAACTTTTTTCTATTTTATATTAAAACAGAAAATTTCAATCTTAAATTCAAAAAATATATATCATTCTTTTGGAGTCTTAATGATATTTGTGTAAAATAAACTAATAAATTTATTGAAATTACTAAAGGAAATTAAAAATAACCCAAATTGAAACGTGTAAGATATAAGTTAAATGCCCTCTTATATGAAATAACTTGAAAATTTATAATTGAGTTTGAATTAACTTTAAACAAGGATTACCGAAAAGTTAAACTTAACATTTTTTAATTATAAAAAATTCTAAAGAGCCATCAAAAATGAGTGATCTAGATAATAAATCCAAAGTTAAGAAAGAAGGGCCAAAATATCATATAGCTGAACCTCATCATTTATCTCCAAGGTCAAAGTGGTTAAGAGACTATTACTTTAAGGGTGTTGAGCGCGAATGGAACAATCAATACATGCCGTTTACTACAGGGACTGATTGGGATATGATATGGAACGAAACAGATTATTATGTCGCCCCCGAACTTCACTTCTACATTGGTAATAAGGGAAAGGGAGTTTTTGAGGGGTCTTTAAGATCCATGGCATTACCTGTTAAATTACCCGATAATTTCTGGGAGTTATCCTTACCCGAGCGTAGAATACGCTTTTTTGAAGAGGCTATACTTAATTATGTTCCTCAAGAAATTATTTCTGAGAACGATTTAATTGCAGGTGGTCGATTTAACACTCAACTAAGTAACTGTTTAACAAAAAAAGAAACTAAAAAATACTGGAAAAAGAATTTAAGTGTCCGACATAAATTTTATAAATTCCATAAGTCTGGATTCGGAAATTTGGGGGCTACGAGTGGTCATCTCATCCCAGATCACGAAACAATAATTAACAAAGGCTTTAAGTACATTTACGAAAAAGCAGAAACACAATACGACCAATTAAACGAACGCGAGAAAAAGGGTCCTAAAGGTCAAGAATTACGAGCAATGATGAAAGCTGCGGAAGTCCCAAGAAAATTAGCGATGAAGTACGCCGAAGAATGTAGAGGGCTTAAAGAAACTGCGTCATCGTCAGAGAGAGTAGAAGAACTCGAACAAATGGCAAAAAATCTTGAAAAAGTCCCTTGGGAACCGGCAGAAACATTTTGGCAGGGAGTTCAAGCAATTTGGTTAACCCATATGTTAATCATGGCGGAAGAATCATATCCTGGGCCAGGTACCTCTTTTGGTCGGACAGATCTGCATCTTTGGCATTTGTATAAAAAAGATGTTGTTGATGAGAAAACTATTTCAAAGGAGTTTGCGAAAGACATTTTAGGAAGTTTCTGGTTTCATTGCAACTCTGCGTACGATGCCCAAATCATAGTAGGGAAGCAAGGTATAACTTCGTCCTTTGGACAATTGATGACGCTTAGTGGGTGCGGACCTAACGGGGAAGACTTAACCAACGAATTAACTTATACTATTTTGGAAGTCGTAGACGAATGGTCACCTATTTTAGAACCAAAACCTAATGTTCGACTGCATCGAAATTCACCAGAGAAGTTATTGAATATTATAGTTGATATGGTGTCTCGATCGCAAGGAGCACCATTCCTCATAAATTTCGACGAAAGGAGCATTGCTGGAATGATAACAGAAGGAATCTCGCCCGAAGATGCTTGGGATTACGCTTGTGTTGGATGCTTAGAAAATACGATGCAAGGAAACGATCGATCCGGTACTGTAAACTGCAACCCAAATTTAACAAAAAGCATTGAATTGACTCTTTGGAACGGAAAGAATATGCCTGGCAATGATGTAGTTACTAAAACTGGACAACAGATAGGACCAAAAACGGGAAACCCTGATATCCTTCAGACTTGGGAAGATTTTTGGAACGCTTGGAAAAAACAAATTGAATTTCTTATTAAATATAGTGTAGATACATATAATTTAACCGAAGAACTTAGAGCTGAATTCTTTCCCACGCCATATTTATCCACTTTAGTTCGAGGGTGTATTGAAAAAGGATTAGATATTAGAAGAGGCGGTCCTGAATTGAGGTTTATAACAGTCGAGGGTGTTGGATTCGCAACAACAGTCGATTCTTTACTAGCAATTAAGAAATTTGTCTACGATGATAATAAATACACAATTACTCAAATTAAGGATGCTCTCATTGACGACTTCGAGGGGAAAGAATTTGCTGTTATCCAAACGATGTTAAAAAATAGAGCACCTAAATACGGAAATGATGTCGACGATGCTGACGAGCTGGCAAGAAAGATAATGAAAGTATGGTCTGACGAAACTTGGAAGTATAAAACGCCTACGAATTTTCAATTTAGACCTGGTATGTTATCTTGGAATTATTGGGCGGGTGCTGACGCTAGTTTTACAGTTGCTACCCCAAACGGCCGAAATAAGGGGACATTTCTGTCTAACGCAATTTGTCCTTCAAATGGAGCAGATCTTAAAGGACCAACCGCCGTAACAAATTCTGTGGGTGTGGTTCTGGGAGGAAAAACGGAAGATGGAGAATATGTTAATTACTTACCTAACGGAAGCAGTCACACGATTACATTTAATCCAACAATACTTAAAGACCCAGAAAATAAAGAAAAATTTAAATCTTATTTGAAGGGATATGTTGAAAATGGTGGTACATGCTTGCAAATAAACATGCTTGACGTAGAAATGCTAAAAGACGCTCAAAAACATCCAGAAAACTATACTAATCTCTTAGTTCGAATTACAGGTTATAATGCTTACTTCAATGCAATAGGGAAAGAATTACAAGATGAAATAATCGCTCGAGAATTTCATAAAATTTAATATTGTTTTTTTGACTAATCTAACTTTAATTTCTCTTTTAAATTTTCATTGATTTTATTCCATACTATATCAACATGTAATGGCTTAAAAGGAACTTTATTAAACTGCTTTATACAAAGATCATAAAGAGTACGATTAAATGGAACCTCTAACTCAAACTTATCTGCTAATTCTATAAAATACCCATTTAATGTATCAATTTCCGATTTCTGTCTTTTTAGGAGAACCATATCTTGTGCCATACTGTTGAGCCAAGAAAATTTCATACTTTCCTCAAAAGAATCGAGAGCCATTTTTTTCTCTAATTTTTGTGCGAATTCAATTGTTCTCCAAGAAGGTAATCCCTTAAGTTTTTGTTCTCTATATCCTGCTTTTTTTAATACTTCTACTCCTTCTAAAAAGGAAGATACAAAAATTTTCCAGATCTTAAATTTATTATCAATAGTTAAATTCTCCTTACTTATTATAGTAAAAATTGAATTTATTATATTTAAAATGAGTTTAGAGTGAGCTGCATCATTATATCGTTTCGTTATTTTAGTAGGAAAGCCAAGAGCCAGAATATCCATCACTTGCTCCAATATTTCTTGATTTTCGTTATTAATTGTCCCCAATAGAATTTGTCCCTTTCCTCGATTTCCAAAAATTCCTGGTTCATCATACCAAGCTGAACATACAATTACGCCATAAATAATCTTTGAAAAATACTTGGGTAATATCTTTTGGTTTTCAATACCATTTTGCAAACCCACAATTATAGGCTTATCCCCTAACTTTTCATATATATCTTTAGCAACTTCCTCAAGATCATAATTTTTTACAGTGATAACTATTATATCAACTTGCTTAAGGTTATTTACATTGGTAATTATCTTTAATGGTATAGTTTTTGACTTTGTTTTATCTATTTCATATAAAGTCAATCCCTTTGATTTCATGACTTCGGCATTTTCTCCTCTGGCTAAAACATAAACATTTTCATAATGTTCACTTAGCCATCCGCCAAGAGTACTACCAATAGCGCCTGCACCGTAGAATAAAATATTTGGATTAGCCATGTATCTTTCATCCCTTTATTCTAAGCATCTAAATTCTCAATTATTGTTGCAACGCCTTGACCGCCTCCGACACAAGCATTAGCAATACCATACTGAGCTTTTTTATCTTTTAAAATTCTAGCTAATGTTCCTGTTAATCGTACCATTGTTGCTCCTAGTGGATGACCAATAGCAGTAGACCCTCCCATGATGTTAACTTTTTCTTCTGGTATATCAAATTTATCCATACAATTTAATGCAACGATACAAAAAGCCTCGTTAATTTCCCAGTATTCAATATCGTCAGCAGACAATCCCGCATATTTTAACGCTTTTTGAGTTGCTGGAACTGGACCTCGCCCCATTACTGTAGGATCAACGCCCGCCCATCCAATTGATACAATTCTTGCCATTGGTTCAATTCCTCTTTTCTTAGCCTCTTCAGCTTCCATAAGAACTGCTGCCGTTGCTCCCGCATTTAAGGGTGAAGAATTTCCAGCAGTAATAACGCCTTCCTCGGTGCCTTCTCTTTTTATATATCCTTGTTTTCCCCCATTTTTCTCTAAGAAAAAAGGTTGCGATATACGACGTAATTGAGATACTGCTTCTAACGTAGATTTTCTTGCGTTCATATCTCTATCTATAATCATTTTCTCTTCAACATTGCCAGGAGCGTGCCCTTCAATAGGAATAATCTCACCTTTAAACCATCCTTCTTCGTGATTCTTGACAGCTAAATTATGGCTTCTTACGCCAAACTTATCTAAATGTTCTTTAGTAAATATAGGAACTTCTTCTTCGTATAGTTTTTGGGCTGTTTGGAGCATGTTAAATGATGTTTGTAGATCTAAATCGGGTCTATAAAACATACTTTCCTTATCTTCTGTTGAATAATTACGATCTATCCCTATCCCGCGAACGCGAGTCATGTGTTCAAACCCAGTAGCTAATACGCTTTTACTATGACCTGTCATAATTTCCATAATTCCCACATGCATTCCCGAACCTGCAGAAGCACATTGCCTATCGATGAAGAACGATGGAACTTCGTAGGGAAATCCCGCTAGGAACAAAGGACCGCGTCCCCCATATGTCCAATTCTCTAACACTCCTGATGCAACACCTATTGCTACCTCGTCTATATCTTTTTTCTCAATTGCTTTTTCAGCTAGGCTACCATCAAAGAATTTCATCAGTAATTCAGCAAGGAGTTCGTCACCCCGAATTTCACCAAACACATCGCTTTCAGGTTGAGTTGGTCTTGAACGGGAAAAAGCCGTTCGAGCATAATCAATTAACCATACATCTTTCACACTAATCACTCCTAAAATTTTGAGTTTTATTAAGTAAATAATTTAAAAATGTATAAAATTTAAAATTTTATTAATTTGTACTTAAATAATTGTCTAATCATGGTAAATAGTCAATTTAGGTTGAAAGCAGTATTATGACAAAGTAAAGAATATCGTTATGCTTGGATTTGGGGATATGGGTAAAGGAATTGCCCAAGTTTGCTAAATGGCGGCGTATTAAAAACTGATAAATTCGTAGGAATGGTTTGAGATTACATTAAAATTTTCTTTTTCAATTAAATTTAGGTTAAAATAAATTAAAAAATAGATAATGCTTATCTTCCTTTAAACTTTGGATATTTTTTGAGATTGTAATATTTATTTCTTCTTTAAAAATTAAATTTACTTCTGAATAATCGAGAATATTAGATAAAAAAAAAATAAAAAAGTTATATTTTAATTAGTTTATTTTTTAGTATTTCTATAGTTTTTCCTTTTGCGTCTAATTATCAGTATGGTTGCTACCCCTATCACTGCTACTCCGCTAATAACCAAAATTAAAATAATCAGCTCGACTGGAATTGCTTCTGGAGCAGTAGGACTATATTTCACTAAATCAAAATGCAATATGTAATTCCAATCCCAACCAGTGTCCCAATCTTTATCCACTGCGCGTCCTATTAAATCGTTTCCTAAATAGAGCATTGGATATTGTTCATTTTGAGCCCAATCTGCCAATTCACTATAGTACTGTTCGCTTCCAGTGGAGTTTTGGAACCAAAGTTTGGCAATCAAACCATCACAAGTAGCATTGTAATTAAAACCCATATTGGCACCCCCTTTATAGGGAAATGCGTAAGGATATGAATTGTAATCTGCTATGTATCTAGTATAAGGTATATATGGAAAGGTAGCACCCGCCGGAGTTCGCTCAATAATGCCCGTGCTTTGATAATACGCTTGAATGTATCCAAGATCATTAATCCGGTCGTGAAAAGGTTTAATTGCAAATCCATCGTTGGATAATAAAGGCAGTTGACCTGCTAATATTGCAGGATAGGTACCGATTAAATCTTCGGTAGCATCTATGGAACACCCAATATCAGCAAGAGCGGATATTAACATAGAATAAGATTCAAGATGGGCGCCATCGTAATGATGCTCAAATGTGTAGAGGGGATTACTCCCTGCTACAGTGTTCCAATCGTCTGTTGTACTAGTCAAACCACGAGAAGCACAAATTGAACCCCAGACTGGATGATCTAGAAGGGTTTGTCGCGCTATAGTGAGATCTCTAGAAGGTAAAGTTACAGATGGGTCATAATATTCGTGAGTAGTTGCCACTAATCCCCCAGAACGCACTAACCGGCCTCCAAATAATGCCAAATATGTATCATAGTCATAAGCGTAAGAAAGCGCTTTTCTAAAGGCGCGATCAACTCCATGTACAGGCTTTAGAGTTCCATTTGCTTCCTTAAAATTAGTGGAGGTTAAAATTCCCCATTGAGTTAAATTGAAACCTACATCATACCAATACCGCAAATAGGTCTCATCAGCACAATTTAAAACGATAACTTCCCCGTAATTTTCCTGACCCATATCTACATATTCTATGTTAGGAGCGGCAGCTATATCACTATAACCAAGTGGTTCCCAGGAATGATCATAGGCAAAGTCAATATCGCCTGTCACCAGCGCGGTGGTCCTTGCGTTATATCCTGATTCGTCATGACTAAAAGTGACTACTGCCACACTTGGAACTTTATGCCACCCTTTAGCCTGTTGAGCTGAAGAGTTCCACCAATTATCAAATCTTGTCATTGTACCTGTATCTATAGAAAAATTATCAAACATATAGGGCCCCGTACCGATTAAATGTCCAGGGAAAGGAGATGTTGCGTTATTTTGTGGAAAGCTTGGGTGATCTCCATATCCAAAGATAGGAACATCAAAATAGTCTTCATAAGATGCCATGGAGATCATTCTCATAAACGCATTTGATAAATACTGTGGGCCAGTACTCCAATCATTAAAGAATACTCTAACCGTTCCTCCTGATTGCTTGTTATCCAGTATGGTTATGTTTGTAAACCGAGGAAAACGATTATAACCAAATGGGATATCAGCGTAAAAGGATGTTCCAAATCCAGGATATTCACTAAGATATCCATAGGCGTCAAAAGGAGGAGGGGCTAGAGGTCCCCGTAATTTTGTTACATTCCAAGACGGAGTTGCATAATCATCCCAATCATTTACACTCATCCAATAAAGCCCTCTGTTACGAGTCACAGCTGAATCAACTGTACCACCAAGACAATAATTTATACTCCCCAAGGTGTACATGTGCCTATCAATATTCCATTTGCAGACTGTGGCGTTCCAATCTGAGCCATCGTGAAACTTAACATTATCTCTGAGAGTAATATCCATATAATCAACTCCATCATAGTTCATAAAACCTGCAGCGTTCATTTCATCTGGTCGTTCATGTATTGTCCAATTGGCTGCAAGTAATGGTACTGAATTATCGTACTCTCCAGTTTCCGCAGAATAAGGCAACTCAAACAATCCTTCAAGAGCGTTATACCTGAAATAATCGCCAGTACTTGCTCCAAAACAAGGACCATCCCAATTACCTATGGGGGCCGGTCCGACAGCTCCTACAGTAAAATTAGGTATCGTTCCTTGAGCTTTAACATCGAAAGGTAGAATTGGAAATACCATAGAAATAATAAATAGAAAAAAAATTAATTTTTTTGACCATTTTCTCATTTTTACTATACTCCTTATTGTTTTTGTTAATTTAGTATTCGAATTTTTTGTTAAATTTTTGTTATAAGTTAATTTACGATGTAAATTTATTTAAAGCTTGTGGAATTATATATTTTTTTGAATCAAATTTAAAAAATCTCGATTTATGATAATGTTACAAGACGAGGAACCTCGATTTAGAACTAACAATAACGAGAAGAAAGGTAATATAAAAATCGATTTTGGCCGTCAAGGTGGGTTTTTTTTAGCTTATACAATTGTATTACTAGGATATTATGGTATTGTTGCTAATATCGTTATGGTTAATCAGTGGATCTCTCTTACGACACAAACTTGGATAAGCTTTACTGAAATGGAAAGAACGGTGTTATTTTGGACATTTGAAGCGTATGTAGATACATTCTTTTTGCCTTTAATATTATTATTTATTACTTGTTTTTTATTAACATATAAGGAGGATATTCCGCACTACGGAATAAAAGCGTCAATCTGGCTTGTGCCTTTAATAATTGTTGAAGCTTTTATTTTTTATGCAATCATGTTTGGGTTTAGTCTGGAGCCATTTATTTTACAATTTGGAAATTGGAAGGGTTATTTACATATTATTATACTATTTGCGACTACGCTCTCTGGTGCTATCAGCGGTATGAAAGTTAAACAATTTATTAAATCAAAAAGAAATATATAGTAAAATACTTAAAGCAAATTCTTATTTGAAAAAAGGGAGTAAAAGATGGCTAAACAACCAAAAAATATGATAAAATATATCATCAAACGGATATTAATGATGATTCCGATGTTGTTTCTTGTTCTAGCAATCTCTTGGTTCTTATCGTATTTAATGGTTCAACAAAATTTAGTTAACCCGGTTGCCGGTAGATTGGGTGGTACACTCGATCCTGATGTTATTGAAGCAGAATTAAGGAGAATTGGATATTATGACCCTTGGTTCGTGCAGCTTGCTACATATTTTAAGAATTTCTTTACCGGAAATTGGGGTTCTTCTTATTTAATTGCACAGGATAAACCAGTAATAGATTTAATTTCGGAAATATTTCCAAGAACTATAGAATTAATGATAATCCCAATAATACTAAGTCCTATTATCGCAGTTAAACTTGGAGTAGCTTCTGCTACCCATAAGGATAATATAAAAGATGTAGGTGTTAGAGCTGTTGCAATAATAGGAGCAGGATTCCCTATCTTTTGGATTGCTGACTTACTCCAACGCTTTTTTGGTTATTATATAAGTAATTTTACATATGGAAGCTTTGATATACCCGCTTTTTTCGGAAATACACCTGGATTAAAAAATCCTCCGCCATCTATAACAGGATTTCGGATTATTGATAGCATAATAGCTAACAACCAAGTTTATTTGTGGGATACAATTGCACATTTGATACTTCCAGCTATATGTATAACTTTCGTCTCATTGGCGAGTATGACAAGACAAACGCGATCAAGCATGTTGGACGTTTTAAATCAAGATTATATTAGAACTGCACGAGCTAAAGGTGTGGTAGAACAAGACGTAATAAATAAACACGCTATTCGTAATGCATTACTGCCTGTCAGTAATCTTATCGTAGCGGGTACGGCAACAGCGTTATTAGGCTCTTTTTTTATCGAAATAGTTTTTAATTATAAAGGATATGGTTATTACATGGTCATTTCTATAATAACAGGAGATTACCTAGTTACCCTTGGGCTCTTAGTATTTGCGACTATAATAATCCTTTCGGGGACTTTAATCGCAGATGTTTTATATACGATAATTGACCCGCGAATAACATATACATAACAAATAAAAATTGAGAGGTCGTTTAAGATATCAGAATTGGCATTAAAAGGAGAACAACTAAAGGAGCATGTAGCATCGAAATCGTTAAGAAAAAAGAAATTTCTTCGTTTTTTAAAGTTTTATTTAATTCCTGGTTGGCGGGATCCCGAATTTTCTGCGCAAGAATATCAGATTGAAAAAATAAAATCTAAAAGGAGATTGTTTCGACACCTTATTAAACATCTTACATTAATAGGGCTAATAATGATTTTATTTATTTTTGCGCTAGCCGTATTTGCACCTTGGATTACTCCCTATCCATTACAAGACTTAGTAATACCACATGTTCCGCTTAATCCAGATCCTTATGCTCTCCCATCACCGGAACATCCGTTAGGGACAACATATCATGGATATGATGTTTTAGCTAGAATTATTTGGGGCGCTAGAACTACAGTTTTTTCGTCGTTAATCCCCGTAGCAATATCCCTTGGATTAGGTCTTGCTATAGGTATCTTTTCTGCTTATATCGGTGGAGTTATTGACTATCTCATAATGCGCTTTGTAGACTTATTCTATGCTTTTCCAACACTGATACTCATTATCATTATTACTCCTATGGTTGGTAGCGATTTATTTACCACACTTATTGTTTACGGACTTCTTTTTATACCGTATAATATTAGGTTCATGCGATCACTTGTTTTTCAAATAAAGCAACTTGAATACGTTCAAGCAGCAAAAGTAGGTGGTGCGTCACGGTTTATTGTAATGTTTAAGCACATATTGCCAAATGCGGTATCTCCTATGCTAATATCTTTTTTTGGAGGTGCCGCAGTAGCAATAATAGGTTTAGCAGGTCTTGCATTTATAGGATTTTCAGACAATACTGTAGCAAGCTGGGGTATTGATATTTTATGGGCTCGAGGTAAATATAGTAATCTCGGTGCTGCTGTTTGGCCAGGATTGTTTATTGGAATTGCTGCCATAGGATATATACTTCTTGGAGATGGATTTCGAGATGCATTAGATCCACGATTAAAATTATAAAAAAGAGGGATAAAAAGTTTTAAATACAATATATCAAACTGTGTTTGGATTAAACTACGGAAAAGCATTAATTGAGTCAATTATTATTGTCTTTGTTTTATATTTAATTACAAATTTTATTAATAATCAAATTCCTGAAGACAAACAACTCTCAAAGAAGGTATTTAAAAGAAGGTCAGCATTAATTTGTTTTGTTATAGTATTTCCTATTATTATTTACATTAAATTTACCTTTGAAACCTTATGGCTTTTCAATTCCATATTTTTGGCTTTCAATAATAATGCGGTCTCATTCGCAATTACTACTACTATCTTTTATTTTTTCTCTAAAATACTAATATTAAAAGATAAAAGAATTAGAGCTTCAAGGGAGGTGCATTTTAAGAAACCGTTTATCAAAATATTTAGAATATTTATTGGAATAACTTGGATAATTGCCATAATATTTATTTCAATTCCTATCTTAGGACTTGAAAGACTTCAAGGAGAAGACCCGGTATTTGTTGATATATTTTACCTTGGATTTATATGGGCGGGTTTTACTGTTGTTTTTGATATGCTCGTGACAATGCTAATTAATAGAATTCGTTCGATTGAGAAAAGAATTCCTGAAAGACCTTTAAAATATTCCATGTTTTCTGGTGGACTGATCTCATTTGGAATTTGGTCAATACAATTAGTAATCTTTGAATTATATATGAATAGATTATTTGGAGTAATAATATATAAACAGGACATTCGCATGTTAATTATCATTGTTAGTGCTCTTTATGCTTTCATATTTTATATATCGTTGAAAAAGAAATTTATGCCAAGCACTCAGGAAAAAAGCAATTTAAAACTCCAAAGAGCGTTAGAATTGGTCGAAGAGCAATCCTTAGAAAGCTCTAAATTAAATGGCAACCACATTATCCTTCATGTGAAAGGCCTCACTACATATTTTTATACGGAAGAGGGTGTAGTTCGGGCAGTAGAAGACGTTTCTTTTAAAATATATGAAGGTGAAGTTCTTGGTCTTGTAGGCGAAACCGGTTGTGGAAAATCTGTTACCGCTTTATCCATTGTTCAACTAATTCGCCCTCCAGGAAAAAGAGAAAAAGGAAATATTGTTTTCAGTGGAGAAGATCTGTCTCTAAAATCTGAATTAGAAATGTTAAAATATCGTGGAAAAAATATTACTATGATTTTTCAAGATCCTCTTAATTCGCTTAATCCTGTTTTTAAAATAGGTAAACAAATATCGGAAGTATTTTTACTACATATGGAAAACGAACTGCTTGTCGAAACTTCGAAATTTCCTAATAAGAGTTTATATAGCATTGCTCAGGAATGGAGTATAGCCCTTTTAAAAGACTTAAATATACCATTTCCTGAAGTAATTTTTGATAGATATCCTCATGAATTAAGTGGTGGTATGCGGCAAAGAGTTCAGATTGCGATGGCATTGGCATGTCGACCTAAATTACTGATTGCTGATGAACCGACTACTGCGTTAGATGTTACAATACAAAATCAAATTCTTAAACTGATGAAAGAACTTCGTAAGAAATACAACACTAGTATATTATATATTACTCACGATTTAGGTCTTATCTCTAAAATGTGTAATCGTGTTGCTGTAATGTACAGCGGATCAATTGTTGAATATGGAAATATAAAGAGATTATTAACTAATCCTTATCATCCATATACCCAAGGACTTATAGCTTCTGTTCCTGTTGTTGGAAAAAAGCAAGTTAAGCTTGAAGTTATAACGGGAATGGTTCCAAATTTAATTTATCCGCCATCAGGATGTAGATTTCATCCCAGATGTAAATATTGTTTCGATCCCTGTGAATCAATAGTTCCAAAACAAAATGAGGTTGATAAGGATTATTATGTGGCATGCCATCTCTATAATCCAGAATATAAACATTTAGCAGAAATTACTATAAAGAAAGTAGAAGGAGCAAATATATAAATAAATAAAAATGAGATTAGGTCGTGATCTTGACTTTTTTAATAAAAATTATCGAATATAAACATGTAGTAGGGGAAAAATTATGATTTTTCAATTGGATGATCCTTATATCATTTTAGTAGTAGCATTAGTCTTAACCTTTTTATTATATTTTGGTTTAGCTTTCATTATTTCAATTTTTATTATTAATTGGGATCCTCGATCCCAATTAGTTAGATTAAGATTCCCCCTATACATAATATCATCATTTACTAGTATTCTTTTTATCTTTATTCCACTACCCGATATTCTCTTAGGAAATTTTTGGATATATTTAATTATATACAGTTTAGTAGCTGCGATTGTTAGTTTTGCTGTTAAATATATTACATATAAAGTAGTTAGGATTGAAAAATTTAGTCAAATTAGTAATCTTGAAAGAACTATGAATCTTCTTGAGGTTAGAAATCTTAAGGTACATTATCCACTTTTAGGAGGAATTTTAAAAAGAAAAATAGGAACAGTTAAAGCAGTTGATGGAGTTTCATTTGATGTAAAGTTTGGTGAAACAGTTGGGTTAGTGGGAGAAAGTGGGTGTGGAAAAACAACTATTGCAAAAGCAATACTAGGTTTAGTCGCAAAAACAGAAGGAGAAGTATTATTCCAAGATACGGCAATTCCTCGCAAATATTCATCTCCTTTAAGACAAAAGATTCAAATGATTTTCCAAGACCCAGACGCCTCTTTGAATCCCCGTAAAAAAGTAGTTGACATTATAGCTGATCCTCTCAAAAATTTACTTGGTATAACTAATGAATTAGAAATTAGAAAAAGGGTTTTAAAATTGTTAAACCAAGTGTCGTTAAAACGAGAACATATGGATCGTTATCCTCACGAATTTTCAGGTGGACAAAAACAAAGAATTGTTATAGCTAGAGCATTAGCTTGCAATCCCGAGTTGATAATTTTAGATGAACCTACTTCAGCTCTTGATGTATCAGTACAAGCACAAATTCTTAACCTTCTAAAAGATTTACAAGGAGAATATGGCTATGGCTTTTTGTTTATTACCCACAATTTAGCTGTTGTTTCCCATGTTGCTGATCGCATAGCTGTCATGTATCTTGGTAAATTTGTAGAGGTTGGAAGTAATGATCAAATTTTTTCAAATCCAACTCATCCCTATACTCAAGCTCTCCTCGCCTCGCGCTCTGAAATCGATCCTTACAACCAAGAGATCAGCTTTGTTATCAAAGGTGAAGTCCCAAGTCCTATAGCACCACCACCTGGTTGTAGTTATAATCCACGATGTGTATCTGACGCTCGTACAAAAGATTGTGAATTAAATCTTCCTCAAAAGATTAAAATCGAAGAAGACCACTTTATTTGGTGTAATAATCCACCAACATCTATGTAGTTAAAAAAAAATCTTTTAAAGAGAATTTATTGAACGAGTAAATAAAAATATATTTCTTGTTAATTTCAGTATCTAAGGAAGTAATTTTTTTCTATTAATTTTTATTCTTTTCTGAGCCGACATTATTCTCACCTTTTTGATACACCGTTGTTAATTTTCTTTACGCCTCGAGAAATAAATCAACTAAAGCGTCTTGGTTGTCTTGTAAGGTCCACTTTTGGCGTATCTTCCCTTTTTTACGACATTTTTTGAGCCACGCCTTGTTAATCTTCCACGAGTTATAAAGGAGCATTCGAACCAGCATGTCTAAATATCTCGTGTTATCGTATTTCGACTTCCAGCGCTTACCCATCCTATTTAAGTCGGAAAACCCCGTCTCTATAAACCATCGTTTTTTATAAAATCGAGAAGTGCGGGACGCCCAAGAACTCGTATCGCCCCTCGGTTTCTGGGTGGTCATTA
>Ga0209977_10000573_pt1 | contig 14679 bp, 10 predicted proteins | sample SumtaG_2_FD_183113 | JGI IMG/M metagenome (GOLD analysis project Ga0209977, IMG submission 183113) | Deep subsurface microbial communities from Indian Ocean to uncover new lineages of life (NeLLi) - Sumatra_00607 metaG (SPAdes) (version 2) | ecosystem: Environmental > Aquatic > Marine > Oceanic... | reverse complement strand
ACTTCGTCGATGTCTCCTCCTGCGTTCTCTACTGTCACGATACCGTTCTTAAGAAACATGCGGTGGCAGGGCTCGTATTCGGGAAATAGTTTGTCAGGATCCTTTCCAGTCTCTTTCCTGTACTCCCTATCGACCCAGGGCATGGTCTCGGCGAGGCGGTAATGCCACAGTACATGATCGGTGGCGCCCCAGGTGCCGGCAACACCTTTTACCTTTTTGTCGATCAGCCACTGGGCAGCTTCCGGGCCTAGCCCAGGGTAGTGATTGTAATAAGCATAATTATCCCAGCGCCAGTATTTATGCCAGCCGGTATTGAAGACTACGAAGTCTCCAGCCTCGATCTTTGGCTTAGCATTTTCCAGATCTTTGGCAGTGACGAATTGCCATTTTTTCATATAGCGGAGGTCGACGATAACGCCGGTGCCATAGCAGTTTTCCAGTGGGATCTTATCCAGCATTATGCCTCCCTCGGAGGGATGCAGTACGTGACTGGGAGCATCCATGTGGGTACCGGCGTGAAGTGTGCCGGTATAAACTACGCTCCTCTTATGAAAACGTTCGAGATACTCTGCTCTAGCAAAGATCAGGTCCTGCCTTGGACCAGGGAAGGGCCACAACGGGGTATCTACGCCCCAGGGCAATGAAAGGTCCACAATCCTTTTCTTTTGAGCCATTTTTTCCCTCCCTTATTTCTTATTTTTCGAAGTCTATTTCAGCTTAGGCAAACCGAGAATCTCCCGAGCTTCGTCGGGTGTGGCAATATCATAGCCGATGTCTCTAATAATACGAACGCTGCGGGCTACAAGCTGGGCATTGCTCTTGGCAAGTACTCCCCTGGACATGTAAATATTATCTTCCATCCCCACGCGCGCGTGCCCTCCCATTAATACATTAAGGGTGGTTATAGGAACCTGCGCGGCACCGATGGCACAGCAGTTGAAAATCATATCAGGTAGGAGGAGTTGAGTTAGTGATATGAGGTTGGCCGGGGTGGCATCAACAGCGCCCTGGTAGGCCATTCCCATCACAAAGTTTACATAGTATGGTTTTTTAACAAGGTTCTTATCAATGAAGTTGTTCATCTCCCGGAGCATACCGTGGTGATAAATCTCCATCTCGGCTTTGATATTGCGTTTCAGCATTTCTTGTGCGAAGCGTTCCAATTCTGATCGTGGGTTAGCCCAACAGGTGCCGGCATTAGCCCCGAGGGTGCGAAGCATCGAGCCCAAATTAAGGGATGCCATTTCAGGTTTGGCGTCCAGACAGGCGAGTCGTTGATCGAATGTGAGCCCGGGACCACCCCCAGTAGTATCCTGCAAAATAATATTGCACTTGGCTCGAATGGCAGCATGTATCTCTTTAAATATAATAACATCGCCTGACACCTTGCCTTCCTTGTCTCGGGCATGGAGATGAGCAATAGCACAGCCTTCGTTATAGCATTCATATGCCTGTTGGGCAATTTCATCTGGTTGTTCCGGGAGGTTGGGATTTCCTGCTTTGGTCTGCACACCGCCGGTCAATGCACAAGTGACGATAACTTTTCTCATCTATCCTCCTGTCACACATAACTGATTGATTTCGCTGAAGAAATGTAACTCCAATATCCCACCACCGAAGAGTTCATCCTAGAAGCTTTTGCGGAACGTTTCTCAGAATATCTTCGGCGTCCCGGACAATTTTCTGCACCATATCGTTGACTTTAGGCATATCTTTAATTCGCTGAGCCACTTCACCGGCAGCCATCATCGCTTTTTCCTTATTGCCTTCGAAGGTGGCTTTCATTGATTCGTTCTCAAAATCAGTCAACATATCAGGCGTCGAATAATCCTCTGGGATTCCCAGAAAAACACCGGGTGATTTCTGGAGGGTATTTGCGGCGTGTTCAATGCTGCGGGGTGTTTTCAACCACCGGGCAGGCCCGACATAACCGCGCGCCACAAGGGTTGCTCTATCGCCTGCGTCCACAACTTCCTGTTTCCACATCGGATGAAAATCGCTTTCCTGTGTTGCCAGAAAGCGGGTCCCCATGAGCACACCGTCCGCACCCATTAGCAGCGCGGCCGCCAGTGTCTTGCCATCAGAGAATCCACCAGCACCGACAACCAGAGTATCGTCGTCTTGTACTGCCTCAATCACTGCTGGAAGCAAAACCATTGAGTGAACTGGTTCCCACGAGGTATGGAAACCGCCTTCATGGCCGGAGGCTACTACTACGTCAACGCCGGCCTTCTTACAGCGCAAAGCTGCCCTAACAGATGGAACGATGTGGATCCACGTAAATCCTGCTCCCTTTATTTTATCTTCCCAGCCAAGAGGGTCGCCGGCGGATGTATACATCACCTTCAAATGGTTCTTCACATCTGGGGTCTCCTCGCGCACCCTGATAGCCGCATCAATCAGTATATTCGAAGCCCAGAGAACTTCCTTTGAAACCATCACATTGAGCCCGAAAATACCGCCCCTCTCTTTTACTAGTCTGTATGTCCGTTTCAGCACCTTTTCCATGAGTGTACCTATGTCGTCTTCGGGGTCAGCTTCCCCGGTTCTGGCAAACTCGTTGTAAATCCATGGTTGATCATCTTTATTAAAAACGCCACTTGTAGAAAGTAATCCGAGGACTCCTGCGTTGGCTGCGGCAACACATAGGTTGTTGTTGCTGAAAGGGCCCATGCCAGCTTGTATAATAGGATATTTGATCCCGACCAGTTCGCATAATCTTGATCTAATCATAGTACCTCCTGCTCATATTTTATTCTTACCTTGTATATCAGAACTTGCTTTTCACAAGGGGCTATGGCAAAGCTTTGTTATATTTCAAACCACTGTGCAGGCTGACCACGTAGGTAACAGTGGACTGCGGATTTGAACAAGTTCCTTCAATATCAATGTTAGGGTAAGTATCAAATCGTTCAAGAACAAAAACATGCCTCTCCGTAGCCTTTATGCCATCCTCCAGAATTCCCATTCGCTATTTTGAAAAGGTGCTTTATCCATCCGGACCAAACACCACGCCGGACTCTCTCAACTTCTTTATTTCTCCGTTGTCGAGAGACAAGATTTCACGTAGAATGTGCTCGGAATGTTCTCCAACAGCAACCGGTGGCGGCTCCTCAAGCCCCGCTCTGCTGTTAGAGAAGCGAAAAGGCGTGTTGACACAGGTCATCGTACCGAGGGTTGGGTGCTCCATGTTTACCAGCATTTCCCTGTCCCTGATTTGCTGCTCTTCATCTAAGGCTTGCGCTAAGGACAAGATAGGTCTTGCCAGCAAACCGTGATCTTGAAGTAGCGCTGCCGCATCCTTGACTTGTTCAAACTCCTGGAGCCACGTATCTAATATCCTGGCTAATTCCTCTTTGTGCTTGACCCGGTCACCCACCGTCTTAAAACGTGGCTCGACAGCCAGTTCCGGCCTTCCCATGCACTCGGCAAGACGTTTCCACTCTTCATCTGTAATAAGAAACATAGCAACATAGCCATCCCGCCCCTTGAATGCACCAGCGGGGGCGACAGCTCCAGAAAAACTGCCGGCCATATAACGAAATTCCTCCTTACCTCCAGTGAATATGTGTGTCCCTACTTGGTTACCGAGTGCGGCAAGTGCGCAATCTGCCAAGGCCATATCAATATACTCGCCCTCCCCTGTGACGCTCCGACGATAGAGAGAAGCACATATAGCGCCGAACGCGTTTAGTGACCCTAGAATATCAGTCACGGCAAAGCTAACAAACCGAGGGCGCTCCCCGGATTCACCCATCATGTAAGCTATACCGCGACACGCCTGGATCATTACATCCATAGCCATCTCCTTTGCATAGGGTCCCTTTTGCCCATACCCAGTAATGGAGCACATGATAATTGATGGGTTCACTTTCTTCAACGAATCATAGTCCAGCCCCAATCTCGTCATAACCCCAGGACGAAAGCTTTCTACAACCACGTCACACACTTTGGCTAATTCCAGTACCAGCTCACGAGCACCTTTGGCTTTCAGGTCTATCGCCATGCTCTTTTTTCCACAATGGTTGGTTATATACTCAACCGACAACCCATTATGAGTGTAAGGTAATTCTCGTGTAACCTTTCCCGATGGTCGCTCGATCGCAATGACTTCGCAGCCGCAGTCGGCTAGATATCGCGTACAGAGCGGTCCTGCCACCATATCGGTGATGCCTAATACGCGAACCCCGCTTAAGATTTTTTCATGAGTCTCTTTTCCCATTTTCATACCCTTACCCCCCTCTTCTCTACTAGCACAGGTTGTATCCGATAGTTCAGAGAGCTATGAGGACGTACCTGATTGTACTCCTTGCGCCACCGCTCGGTCAATACCTTCGCCTCAATCAGAGTAGCGATAGTAAGTCTGCTGCGTGACGCCTATCTTTCTGCTGGCTTCCGCGATAGAGATACCCTGGTTGATGTGGATCTCGGCTCCCCTGAGTTTATTGATGATCGGCTCCGGAGTGAAGCCCTTTCTGACCATTTACGCCCCTTTCTGTCCTTCTAGACTAACATTATAGTTGGACTCCTTTTTGGGGGGCACGTCACAGTCTCTTCTTTCTACCTTCACCCCGGTCCGGACTGTTGCATTATATCATATGTCCCAGGGGAACTGACCCGTGCCAAATAAGTATAACGCTCGTATTGAGAAGGATTACTGCGAGGAACAGGATAGTCATCGTCTAGAGAGCCCAGAACTGAGAAGGCTATCCCCGGGTCAAGACTCATGCCTATCCCAGTCTCTATCTGGCACTAAACAGCCTATAGTAAGCCTAATTCTTTCGCCTGTTGCTGAAGTATACCCTGAAAATCCGGATGGGCTATTTGTATCAAAGTCTTTGCTCTTTCGGTATTAGGTCTTCCTTTCAGGTGAGCTACTCCATATTCGGTAACAACGTAATCAGCATAGTAGCGCGGAATGGTAGGTATTTGAGGTGCGCGAGGGTTGTTTATTTCTAGCGTCGGATGTGTGACTATCCTTGACGACTTCTCATCATTGGTTGTGGATGGTAATACTGTCACGAATTTGGCGTCATGGGCTAAGGTGCATCCTATAGCAAAGTCCAGTTGCCCTCCCGAGCCGGTATACTGGTCTTCAAGGCCCAACAAGTCAGAATAGATGTTGCCGAATAGATCAACCTGTAAGGCGGCGTCTATCGCCACCATCTTGCTATTCATGGCGATAATCTTTGGATCGTTAGTGTAATCAACCGGCTGCATTTCTATCAACGGGTTATCATCCAGCCACTCGTACAGCTTTGTTGTGCCACCATGGAATGTGCATACAATCTTTCCTTTGTGTATGCTTTTCCTGGAGTTAGTTATCGCTCCTGCTGCTACGAGCTCTCTCAAACCTTCCGGGACCATTTCCGTGTGAATGCCCAGGTTCTTCTTGTCCTGTAGGAAGTGTACCATTGCTTCACTTACTCCACCGTATCCTATCTGTAGCGTGGAGCAGTCCTCCACAAGCGCAGCTACGTGTTGACCGATCCTGACCTGTACTTCGGTGATAGGTGATTGCTCAAGCTCATATAAAGGCTGATCGACTCCGACAATATAGTCGATCTTTGAAACATGAATGAAAGACCTTCCGTGAGTCTTCGGCATGTTTGGATTGACCTCAGCAATCACTACTCTGGGCGGCCGCTCAAGTGCACCCTTAGTATAGTCCACTGATACACCCAGACTACAGTAACCATCGCGGCCAGGTGGTGACACAGTTAGCAACAGTACATCGCTTCTGAAGTCTCCTTCCCGAAGCAACCGGGGCGTATTGCCAAAGGTAACTGGATAAAAATCAGCACGGCCCTCAATGAGTAATTGCCTTACACTTTTGCGCCGACCACAAAATGCAGTAGCACACCTGATATGTTTTTCCATGCCTAGCTCTAAATACCTGTCCTGGAACGGGCCGAAGGCGGCATAGTGAAATATCCTCACCCCTAATAGTTCGTGAGCCCGATTCATCAACGCCATTGGCAGTAAGCGTGGCTCTCCACAAAAGTTTGCTAAAACCACGTCGTCATGTGATTTTATGGCTTCAACAGCCTTTTCCGCAGTTACAATTTTCGGTGAAGACTTATTCAAGTGGATGACTTCCTTCCCTCGTATTATGGATTACTTGTCTCATATTTGTATAGTAAGTAATTCCCTGACTGCCTCTACCGAGGACTCTATTCTTGCCGCACTTAGTTTACGCCCTTTGAGCAATTTCCTGAAAGCGATTTCCTTCAATTTACTTCTTCGTCTTGGTCAAGTCACCTTCGGGATTGCTATCAAGTGACCAACTTCGACTCAAACCGTCCCTCCTATATTAACTTTCATAGGCTTCACCACGCGCGGTAATAGAGATATTAGGGGGTCTGACCGTTTTATCTCTAATACATAATCGGGGTGAGAGGATTTGAACCTCCGACCACCTGAACCCCATATAGATAGTAGAAAAGGCGGCAACCGCTTGCCTCCCTTCTGAGAGAGATGCTACCAAATATAAACTGGAGAGGTCAAGTTCCCTGCTGGCCATTTCCCGAGCTTAACGACCTAGCGGTGACAATTCAATTTCCTGCGTAGCTACGTAACAAAACAAGCTATTGTGCAACAATCCACGCTTTTGGTGTCTGAACCGAACATCGTAGAAGGAGTTATTATTGAGATACGTTGATTTGCTGTACACGGTGGAAGCGGTTACAACAGAAGCAGCCCAGAGAGGCAAAGGTTCAACGAAACAATCAGGGCACGGGGTCTGCTCAAATCAGCGGGATATCGCCCAAGTTGATATCCTTTCTGGTGCTGATGTTCTCTATCGTTTTTACTCTGCCGTCTTTTTGGATTTGCAGGTTATAGCTGGCGTTGTCCGGCAGGCCCTTGAACCAGAAATCGCCGAAATTGTCGGTGGAGACCGTAAGCTTTTCACCGCTTCTGGTGTCGGTCACGGTGCAGATAGCTCCGATAACTACCTCCTTCTGCTCTGGGTCATAAACGGTGCCTGCAACGAAGCGCTTCATGATGTTTAAGTAGTAAACTCGCGGCTTCAGGCCCAACTCGGGACTGATGACCTCAGCCCCCCCGGCAATCAAATCCGTAAATTCAGACTCTTCGCCGAATTTTATGGCCTCAGTGGGACAGACATCGGCACACCGCGGTTTGATCCAGCCGTTATCCAGTAGATGGGCGCAACTGGTGCATTTCTGAGCGATGTTCAGGTTCTCGTTGAAGTAAATCACACCATACGGGCAGGCGTCAACGCAGTTTCTATGTCCGGCGCATTTCTCTGGGTCGATGATTACTATCCCGTCTTCCCTTTTATATACTGCGTTGCGTTGACAGGCGGGGATGCATGGTGCTTCATCGCAGTGCATGCACAAATGCGGCCGGTAGGCCACCCTGACTTTGGGAACAGTGCCCCTGACTTCCTCAAGAAGCTTCAACCAAAACTGGCCGGTATCTGGCTGCGGCCTGGCATAGGGAGTCCAGTCATTGCCCACATGCTCGTCTTTGCATGCTATCTGGCAGCAGTGACAACCGTTGCACATCGACAGGTCTATAACAAATACTTTCATCTTATTGCGCACCCCCTTCAACCCAGGCATTGAAACGTAGACCTGACGCCGGGTCATACTCTTTTTGGAAGGCTTCGGGGTACTGCCTCATCCATTCTTCTATCTGCCACATGCTGACCTTCTCCACCTCAACCAGGAATCCGCTTGTAGCTTGCCCACCACAATGTTTGGAGATTATTCCACTTGGAGCAATGGTGTTGATGGCGCCCCCCCGGTCAAGCTCTCCCGGGATGATTGAGTCAACCCGTGCCCCGTGGTCCATGGATATGAGCCCGGGCATGATTCTCTCCCATACAATGGCGCCGCCGAGGACAGTCCCCCTTTCGTTGTATACCTTGACTATGTCTCTATTGTTTATACCCCGCTTTTCTGCATCTTTCGGGTTAATCCAGATCGGTTCGTACATATAACCATCCGGGCCTTTCACTTTGCAGGTCGGGATTTCCCTGGTCCAGGAGATATCGTCGCACTGGGCATGGACTCGCCACCTACCATGGTTGGACATTATGAGCAAAGGATACTTCTTTGCCCTTTCGCTAGAGAGGCTTTCGTCATGGGTTTCACCCTTTTCAATCCACTTTGGTATCGGCGGCCTTTCCTTATCGTCAGGGAAGTTTTGGGCTAGTCTCTCCGAGTAGAACTCCAGCTTGCCCGATGGCGTGGGTAAGGGGTTGGTCTCAGGGTCTTTATAGAACTTGATAAGACCGGCCGGGTCTTGCTCCCAGTCTTTGGCGACCGGGAATACATAATAGTCCTTTTCATTAAATTCTTCCCAGCTTACATAGTTATTGAAACCCATGCCGTCAAAAACAGCTTTGATTAATTCCTCCACAGTTTTGCCATCTGTTACCTCGTCGTACTTATCGAGCTTCTTGGCTACCTCGCAAACCACCTCATAGTCGCTCTTGGACTCTCCTATGGGCTTGATAGCCTGTCTCATCAGCAATACGCTCTGGAAATGACAGCCCTGTCTGATGCAGGGCATGATATCGTCCACCTCCATGGTGGTATTAGAGGGCAGAATGATATCAGCAAAGAGGCAATCGTTCTCCAGCCAGGGGTGCTGCGCGACCACACACTCTATCTTGGAGTTTCTGGTGGATTCTATTATCTCATTACCGCAGTTCCAGCAGGTAGTGCGGCACGGAGTATCGGTCCAGATCATATGTATCTCGGTGCCGCCCTTTTCTTCGGGTATAGGGTAGGTATACTTCACGAACTGGTCTTCAGTAGTTGTCTCGATAGCACCAGTACCCCAGAAGGTAACCGGAGGGTTAAGGATGGCTCTATGGATGAGAGTCTTGGGGATAAGTTGTTTACCCCAGGCTACAGGGGTAACCTTATGGGGTTTAAGCAGCCGCTCTCCCGCGGGAGACTTGGCAAGCTTCTGAAACATGCCCATATGACTCTGACCCTTGCCGCCTATTATATTTCGGGGCATCCCCTCATAGGCTATCTGGGATTGATGAACTCCCGGTTTTCCCAGTCCCTGCATCCCTAGCAATATAACTTCCAGCCTTGCCGGCTCATGGGAGTAGGGCCCACGGGCCATACCACCCCCAAAATAGTGGACTATCGATGTCGTCTTGGAGGCAAACTCTCTCGCCAGTGCCTTGATAGTCCACTCAGGAACGCCGCATTTAGGGGAGGCCCACTCAGGTGTCTTGGGGATGCCGTCTTCTGTTCCCATGACATAAGCCTTCACTTGATCAAAGCCGACGGTATGGGTCTCGACATACTCTGTATCGTAGGTGCCTTCTTTTATCCACATGTAGATGACGGCCAGCTGGAGAGCAGCATCAGTGTTAGGCAGGATGGGAATCCATTTATCGGCATGGACTGCCGCACCATAGTTCAGGTCAGGACAGATATATACCTGCTTTATGCCGATCTCTGACCAGAAATAGCAGAGCCGCGAAGGGAATTGCCCTCTGAATCCCCAGGGAGTGGTCTCCGGGTCACCTCCCCACAGCAGAACCATATCGCAATTCTCCGTCATATCCTTTACGATATTCTCGGCGGGATTCATCATACCAATCAGTCCCGGACCCCAAACATGTTTTGCCCCCCAGTACCACCCCTCCCAGCTGTCCGGATTTCTCACCTGCTGGGTGAAGCCTCCCATCTTATCTAGGAGCAGGCTAGAGCAGCCATGGGGCGCGTGAACAAACTTACACTCGCCGTGTCCGTCACCCTGGATCAGTATAGCAAGTGGCCCGTATTTTTCATGGATTCTCTTTACCTCGTTGGCTATAATCTCCGCAGCTTCCTCCCACGAAATCCTTTTGAACTTGCTCTTGCCCCTGTTCTCTGGGTGCCTCTCACCCTTGGGATCCCAGTCAACCCTCTTTAAGGGATATCTAATCCTGTTAGGTGAATATACTCGCTTCTTGTAGGCTAGGGTGAAAGGAGAGGGCAGCGATTTCATAAGCGGTTCCAGAGTTTTACCGTTCCTTTCAAACTTCCAGGGGTTGAGTTGCTTTTTGTTATATTTCCAATCATAGTGAAGCGGTCTGATCCTGACTATTCTACCGTTTTTCACATCAACCGCGCAGGGAGCGCCGCCGTATATTCCACCACTGAGGCCAAGTGCCTTTAGAACGGTTTTCTCTGTCTCCGCCGCACGTTCCCCATCTGCGGTAACATCCTCGCCGCGAGCTTTCAACCTATCTTTTTCTTCCGACATCTAGTCACCTACCTTTAGGAATTTATACTTATTCAAAAATCGACACTCTTGACATTATATAACAGTATAATAGGCATTACAGCTTGACAAATTGCAGGCCGTTTAGTTTTAGAAAGCTACTTCTTAACTTCAAACTCAGTTCTATTGTACTTTATGGATGACAGCGGTGACTCTTCCAGGTTATGGCATTCACGCAATGGTCTCACCCATCATAACTATAAGCCTAGTCAAGCACTATCTGTCTTCTGCCGTCGTTTTGCTTAGCAGTATCTCTCCCAGATACATATCGATCTTGGTGTTGACCTTCATCTTCCTAGCTCTATAGCCACTATGCTCAACCAACAGCGTATAGTCTTTGTCCGCATCCAATCCCTCAAACTCAAAATCCCCATAATTGTCTGTCTTTGTTACCTTGTCAGCGTTACCTTTACTGGACAATGTCACCTTCACACCCACAGCACATTCATCTTTCTTATCTCGGAAAACCACTTCTCCAGCAACAAACCTCTTGGGTATTCCTATATATTTCACGTTTGGCACCAGTCCATACTCAGGATGCAATACTTCCAGTTCACCCTTTGCTGCCGCTATCATCTTCGATATCTCACTATCAGGATCATTAACATCGCCAAAAATAAGTGCCTTCGTAGGACAAGCTTCTACGCACCTCGGCTCTTTCCAGCCCTGGTCCAGCACGTGAGCGCAAAAGGTACACTTCTGGGGGACATTTTTCTCTTCATTCCAGTATATGACCCGATAGGGGCAAGCATCCACTATCTGCTTCTGTCCCTGTGCCTTAGCCGGATCTATGATAACTATGCCATCCGGTCTCTGATAAGCCGCTTTGTTCAAGGATGCCTCAATACAGGGGGCATTTTCGCACTGCATACAGGGTACGACAGTATAAGCCACTTTTACTTTTGGATATTGCCCCCGCTCTTTCTCAATCACTTTTACCCACTGCTGTCCGCTAAACGGCTGCGCGGCAGAATACCCGGGATAGTCATTACCGTAGAATTCGTCCCGGCAGGCTAGAAAACAGTTATAGCAGCCATTACATCTGGTGACATCCATTATCATTCCGTATTTCTTGGCCATTTTATGCTATGCCTCCCACTTCTCAATTTCTATCAAGCAAGAGTTAGGTGCCATTCCCGGAGCATTCTTGGACAGCATCCGCGCCGATGTAAGCAAGTTGACACAGCCACCCCTATCGATAGAATAGGCTTTTCCCGGTTCCATAGGATCATATTTGGTTGATGAACAGTAACTGTGGACAACGCCGGGTTTACAGCGCTCGGTTACCTGCACTATGCACAATACAGCTCCACGATCATTATACAACTTAACTATGTCGCCATGCTTTATGCCCCGTGGTTCAGCGTCGTGTGGATGTATTCTGGCTACCCAATAGCTGTAACCATCTTTTTGAATTCGATGCCCGGGGATTTCTGCTAACCAGGGGCTATGGCTATCATAATGGGTGTGGAAGGAGTACCTGGGATGCGGTGACAATAGCTGCAGTGGATATTTTCTGGCAAGTGGGGAATTTGGCCCTTCCCAGCTCGCTATGTATCTGGGCATCGGAGGCCTTTCTTCATCATCAGGCAAATGCTCTGCCAAACTCTGGGAAACAAACTCTATCTTACCGCTGTAAGTACCCAGTTCCTTGCCTTTTTCCGTATTCCTCTTGGGATTCATATAGTCAGGTGTATCACAAGGTCTGCCCTCGTAGAACCATCGCATTGACGGAGTGGGTTTGTAATCATCGGGCAGTGGTACCACATAATAGCCTTTCCTGTCGAATTCCTCCCATGAGATATGCTTGGGCAGGTCGGATATTTCAAAGAATCTCTTAACCCAGTCCAGCATTGTCTTGCCTCCATCGGTAAAATCATCTTTGAAACCAAGCCTCTCTGCCAGCAGGGTGAATATATCGTAGTCGGACTTAGATTCAAAAAGCGGCTCAATGCATTTCTTCTGTCGGACTACAATTCTGTAATTACAGCCGTTACTGCTATGTGTAGAGTAGCCACCGGAACTGCCAAATTCAGAAATGTCATCCCTCTCCAGATTTGTGCACGCTGGCAGGATGATATCCGCAAACCTGGTCTCACTCCCCCACCAGCAATCCTGATTGACCACAAATTCCAGTTTGGGACTCTGGTATGCCATCACCCATTTATTTGTTTCTGTCATGGTGCCGATGAATGAGCCTCCATAGCGATAGAACATCTTTACTTCTGATCCTCCCGGCGCAGGATATTTGTATGGCTTGAACTGTTGGTCAATCGAACTGCCGCAGAAACCTTCACCCCGCCACTCTACAGGCGGGTTCAATATGGCTTCGGGGAACAGCAAACGATAAAGCCGTTGCTGTACAGGATTGGTAGTCTTCTTATCAGCAGCACTGGTGGTAGCAAGTTTCCCATCTACATCTGCATAACCGGGAAAGAAGAAACCGCTATTAAAAGGTGCTCCCTGACCACTCCCCCACATGCTAACTCCCGGCTTACCCAGGCCCTGCATTGCCTGCAAGAATACCATGAACCGCCCCCACTCATGGCCGTATGCCACGCGCCCTGCGCCACCAAACCCACTCCGTACTCCGCAGGAAAGCACCGTCCTCTTTGATGCCCATTCCCTGGCTAATGCCGTAATATGCCGTGCCGGAACACCACAGATTTTCTCAGCCCACTGCGGCGTCTTGGGTGCATTAGCTTCTTTGCCCAAGACATAATCCCTGAACTGTTCAAAGCCTATAGTATGTGTTTCCAGGTATTTTTTATCATATGTATCATCCTTCAACCACACATAAGCAATAGCCAGAGCCAGTGCTGAATCAGTCCCGACTTTGGGAGCGATCCATCTATCTCCTATAGTCGCCGCCGTATAATTGCAGAACGGATCAATAAACACTTGCTTGATGCCTGCTTCCTTGATCCAGAGCCTCCATATCTGTGACTCACCACCAGAATATGATCCCCAGGTGGCATATGGATCACTCGACCAATACACTACCATCTCAGCGTTTTTCAAGGTATCCTCAAGGAGATCGTATGGCTCAGCGCAGCCCAGTCTCCAGTAGAAACCGTAGGCGTGCACTGCGCCCCAGTGAAAACCCTCCCAGCTATCCGGGTTGTCAAAGATGAATGTAAATCCCAGTAGATTGAAGAATCTCATAAACGGCCCTAATTTGTAATTTACGGTGCCCCAGTTATGATGGGATGATGTTATCGCCGTGATAGCGGAAGGGCCGTAAGTGTCCCTAATCCTCTTTGTCTCACTGGCAACTATATCTAGTGCCTCGTCCCAACTTATGCGCACATAAGCTGACTTGCCCCGATTTTCAGTATTTCTATTGCCACTTTTGGGATCGAAGTCGACTCTTTTCATCGGGTATTTGATCCGCTCATCGGAATACAGCCTGGGTCTTTCGGTATTAATATAAGGTGCCAGTTTCACCTGTTTCGGCGGCGAAAACCTGTTGCCTTTCGCTTCAATAGTCCAGGGTTTCAAATCATTTTCGTCGATTACAATAGGACGGACTCTGACAATCTTGCCATCTTTGACATAAACAGAGATCGGTCCGCCGACCGTGCAGTTTGTAAAGACTTGCTCCGACATAGATTATCCTCCTTTCTCGCACTGCTCAAAAATGCCTACCATTATCCCTCTCTTCTATCCTAGCATAAATTGTATTCGATAATCTCTGTTACATCGTGCCCGGTAGGAACAGTGCGATTTGTGGGAAAATAGCAAGGATGATTATGCAAATGATTGCCGCTATAAGGAACGGGAGTACGCCTCGGAATACGGTGAAAGATGGAACGCCGGTGATACCACCCAACATGTAGGCAGCCAGACCCACTGGGGGGGTAACCAATCCTATCCAGAAAAAGGTTCTCCAGGAGGTTTGGTTTAGGCGGCGAACTTTCTTGCTTTGAATCAGTTTGCATTAAACTAATATATACCCTGAAAGAAGGAAAGGTCCTTTTATTACGTGGCTAAGCAATCCCTCAAGTCTAACGCATCATCCGTCCAACTGCAAATCAAATTCGCCTGTTAACAAGATGACAGTTCCAGATGCGGTGGTGTTCTCCTAGCTTTGGTAAATCCGTCGCTTCTTTAACTCCGCCAATAGAGGGTAGACTTACATCAACGACCATTGTGTCAGTGGTATAATGACTCCCCCCTTAGCAGAAGCACGCGTCGAGCGGAGGACGATAAATGTCAGCGCAGAGCTAATTAATTACAGGCCAGTGAGCCTCGGGTATCTGTTGTCCTTGGACTTGGATTCAATAAAGCGGATGCGTACGATTGATAGCCAGCCGGAAAGATGGTGAGAAATGAACCAAAGTTCAAAAAATGGTATTTTGAACTCTAGGTGGTAACCATACGAACGATACTTAAGTAATGTTACACAATAAGCCA
>Ga0209977_10000572_pt1 | contig 14679 bp, 14 predicted proteins | sample SumtaG_2_FD_183113 | JGI IMG/M metagenome (GOLD analysis project Ga0209977, IMG submission 183113) | Deep subsurface microbial communities from Indian Ocean to uncover new lineages of life (NeLLi) - Sumatra_00607 metaG (SPAdes) (version 2) | ecosystem: Environmental > Aquatic > Marine > Oceanic... | reverse complement strand
AGAGATTGCAGTAAATGTTTTTTTGATAGTGCCTTTTTACTTTTATGGCGCGTATACACTAAAGAACTTCCTTGACCTAATTCAAAACAATCAATCTCATTTGATTTCATTGTTGTAACTAAAGATTCGGTCGCTTGTTTTTTAATACTTTTTTTTTCTCGAATTAACTTTTGTAATTGCTTTATTTCATCATCTAGAGTAATCCATTGTTTTACAACTCCCAAAACTTCATCTTTATTCATTATAATAATAGTTTATTACTTTTTTATTACCTTTATCAGACAAATTTTAAATTGTTACAATTACATTTTGTTGTAGTTGATTTTTTTCTTCTTTAGTTTTTTTGTACCTTAGATGACGTTTACACATTTTAGCCTGTATTGAATCAGTCCCTATGCATTTTGCGCCGCACATTTCTCCTTTTCTTTTTCCAGATTTCAAAATACACATACATGAAAACTGTGGAGTTTCAACTTGATTAACTTTAGGAACATGTCTAGTACAATACATACCAGAACACGATTTTCCACACTTTTCACCTTTTCTTTTTCCAGATTTTAAAATAGCACAGCATTTATTACCTTTATACTGCTTAGATGGCGGCCAATTAATTCCAGAGATTTTATCTATATTATATTTTTCATTATATGGTATTACACCATTTTGGACGTGTCTGCAATATGGACATTTAATATCATATTGTCGTAAATGGATAATTTCTAATTGTGAATATTGTTTTTGATTTATAAGTTCATTCATTAAAGGTTCATAATTAAATTTATGCCTGCATTTAAGTATGATATGATCATCTTTTAAGGGTTCACCGCTAATTAAACAGTTGTTTTCTGTATTGTCTTCATCTTTTGATTGACATAACAGAAGTAACAATTGTTCGTTAAAATCTTCTGTGCTATTAAACATTTTCTTTACATTTAAATTTCGAAAACTCTTTATATGTTTTTATATATAATGTCAAGACGATTTGAAGAAAAAAAAATCTATTGGGGGAGATCAACATGGCAATTATTTCATTCGATGGGCGAAAAGATTCATCCATCTTTTTACGCTTCAAATAGATATTTGATTTTAGATATGATAAAGTTAATATGTAAAAATTTACCTTGTCCAGATTGTGCAAAACACGCGACTTCTTTTATGAATAATGTACATCCAGATAGCGTTCCAAACAAAAGAGAATTCCGAGCAATGCTTTTTGTATTTCATAATTCTGTGAATGCTCGTATTGGAAAGCCCAAATATCATCATAGTAGATTGATAGAACATAAAAATGCTAACATGGGAATCGTACTTCAAAATTTCTTAACATTTTTTGCAAAAAGATATAATGGTACAATTCAAGCAGGAATTACATCCACAGAGATGACCAGAAAAAAAATTTCCTCAAACGTAGCAGGGTGGTTTAAATCAAATTGGACACACTTTATGTGAGTAAATGATTTTATAAATTCATTTAAAAAATCATTATTTTAGTAATAAAATGACAAGTCATCAATCAGTTCCAGTAGCAGTACCTTTAGATTATAATACAGCAATGATGGTTCCGGAACAAAATACGGAAATTACAGAACAAATGATCGAATGTTTTAGTTTGCGCAAAACTGTTAAATTTTTAAGTGCGGTAGATATATTCTTTGGATTACTTTATTCTTTTAATAATGTGTGGTTTATATTCCCTGCTTTTTTAAGTTTAGTAGGCTATTATGGTGCCAAAAAATATAACGCTTCATTTATTTTAAGCTATTTCCTATACATAACTATGGACTGGATATTAAAATTAGGATTATTTATTTATTTGGCAACAGATCCAACCAATCAAAGATATAATGCATCAGGTTTCACGTGGACAATTGTTATTATATCAACACTAATTGATATCTGGATTTCTAAAATTGTATTTAAATTCTGGAGAAGTCTAAGAAATCTTCCAATATTTGATCTACAAAGATTAAAAGACATGGAGGATATCAAGTATAAAATAGTTTACTGGTAATTTATAGAATTATATTAAAATCTATAAATTAATTAGCTTTTTGTTTGTTTTTACATCTAAAGGCCTTTTTATCTAATTTACATTCTTGTTTGTCGCTTTTCGTAGATGAAAAGTATACAGTATCTCCTAGTGCACCTCCACTTAGGGTTTGAATTAAGAAATACCACAAACTTCCTAAAATAACTCCTGTCCCCCAACCTGCCATAACATCAACTAACCCAACGCATTGCAAAGTACTTGATCTTAACCATCCACTGTAAATGCCTACTACAAGTAATCCAGCAATTACCCCTAGGTTAACATTTCCATTTATAAACATTGGAAACATAAGGTATGTTAAAGTAAATCCAATAAGCAATGCATGTGAATCGGGCATAGAATACATTGTACCCCAGCTGTTTGGATTATTACCACCGATTAAATTACACGCAGGGTCAATTAAAGGAGTAAAAGGACCATTGGCAGTACCTTTTTGACCAGTACCCTCAATAATACCAGTATGTGGGACATATCTTCCTGCAATACTAGATATCATTCCGCCAAACGCCATGCTTATAGTAAGACCTAAAACATACAAAAATCCCTTAAGATTTCCTTCATATAAAGAGCCAAAAATAGCCATTGCCGGGAATATTACTGGAGAAAGTAATACAAAAAATCTCATATATGTAAGTAAATCAAAGTTCAATGCCATGTATATAATTAAAGTACATTTTATATTACAAAAAGACTAATTTAAAAACTTGTTGTATATTTTCTACTGGGTGAAATTTAATACCTTCAATGACTGGTTTATCGCCATATTTTTCAAGGAATTTCTGAAAATCTTTTTCATTTTCCTTAGGATAAATAAATTCTTTTACACCTGCTTTAATGCCTCCTAATATTTTTAATTTTAAACCACCTATCATAGTTACTCTACCTTGTAAATTTATTTCTCCAGTTAAGGCTATAGTATTTTTTACTTTCTTTTTATTAAATAAACTGTAAATAGCAACAGTGATAGCAGTACCCGCTGAGGGACCATCTTTTGGTGTAGCACCTTCTGGACAATGAATGTGTACGCCTTGTAATTTACTGTCGGCAAAATGTTTTAATAACTTCGTTTTTGTTTTTTGAGATGTTAATTTCCATGCCAACGATTTTGCCACATTCATTGATTCTTTCATAACATCTCCCTGTAATCCCGTTAATTTAAAATCGAGCGGATTGGTTGAAGGATAATAAATGCATTCAATCGGAATGATACCTCCTTTTCCTAAAGAATTAGCCCATAATCCAGTAACTAATCCCGAACTAGGAGTTTTATGAACTTTTGTAAAGGTGATTTCGTTTCTTTCTTTGAGATATTTATTTTTGATAATATCTTTTGTGATGACCAAAGGCATATCAATATCTTCCATTTGCAATATTTCTAAATTAATCTCACTTATAATCTCAAATAAAATTTCTTTTAATTTTCTCACACCTGGTTCATATGTGTATGTCTCTACTATAAAAGTTATGATTTCATCTGTAAAGACGATGCATTCATTTAAGCCTAGTTTCTTATAGATTTCAGGCAAAAGATACTTTTTCGTAATCACGATTTTATCTTCAAGTGATAAATTATCAAATTTAACTCTGTGTATTCTGTCTAATAAAATCTTATCAATTAATCCTGGTTCATTATATGAAAATATGAATAAAGCTTTGCTTAAGTCCAGATCAATTCCTGTAAAGTATTTATCTTGAAATGACTCATTTTGTGTTTCATCTACAAGATGCGTTAGAATACCAATTATTTCTTTGCCATGCTCGGATCTGGAAACTTTATCTAATTCGTCTATAAAAATGATAGGATTCATTACTTTTTTCTCCATTAAAATATCAACAATTCTTCCCCATGTGGAACCCACATAAGTATAATTATGCCCACTCAATGTGCTACCATTACTTGAGCCTCCTATTGGAATAAATGCAAAAGGGCGTACAACACCATTTTCGTCTTTTAAACATTCGGCCAGCCCTTTCTTAGCTAAAGAAGTTTTACCTACGCCCGGGGGGCCTTCAAATCCAAAACAGTATCCTTTTTGTTCACCGTTCAACCATTGTCCAATGATACGTTGTAGTTGTCGTTTAGCATTATCGTGACCGTGAACAGCTTCTTCTAATTTTGCCTTTACATCTACAATTACATTATTAACTTGTTTTAGATCACTTCGTATATCTTTAATTTCAGAATCAAGTTCTTGAGATATATTTAAATCAAACACCTTTGGAAATCGTTGTTGGAGAGATTGTGAAACGGCATCGTTATTTTTATATTTATTAATGAAGGTTTCTATATTTTCTTTCATGTAGTTGTTTTTTTTACCTGAGTGACAAAGACGTTGTGTTTTCATTCCTAGTTTTTTGATAACACCGTTTATAAAACATGTATTTGCTACAAGCGTATCCCTTTTTCCAGATCCGAATAACTTCAATAGCTTTTTATTTCTACTTTTATTCAGCTCATCTACCGCTTTTTTTTCAATATCTGGAAAATATTTTGTAATTTCAAGACTACTATAAGGTTTTTGACTGGGAACTGCAACTTTAATTCCATTCTGATTAATTTTTGTAATGCAGCTATCAAATTTTATTTTAATACCTTCCATTAAAGACAAGACGGGTTCTTTTCTGTATACTCCAAAAGGAATTTTCAATAATCCTTCTAAGTATTGTCTGGCTTTTGAACCTGAATCTTCTGATTTTGCTTTCACTTCTTTTAATTTTAACATTGCTTTTTCTTTTACCGAATCTGGCGCTTTTAATAAACAAATTTGCTGTTCAATAGGTATCTTACTATTATCAAATTGTGATAATGTATTGGTATAATTAATAGTTGTTTTCATAGCGTCTCTGAAATATTTTTTTATATTCCATGGTAGACTATCAAATAAGACAGTTTGTTCTATTGTATCAAGCGAACCGTTACTATCATTAGATAATAGATCATATAACAAATATGCTAGATACTGGAATTCTGGGTCGTTGTGTTTCATAAGTAATTGGATGAGGGTTCGTCTCTGTCCATATAGTTCTGAACCAATGAACTCTTTTACATTTTGAGAGATGGGTTTTTGTTTGATTAAATTTGTTTGGTTTAAATACCCTACAAATCTCTGATATAATTCACTATCTGAATAGATAAGAATTTCTTTTATAGTTAGAGATTCTAAAAACCTATCGAAATCATCACCTTGAAAATCGGGTTCTTCAGGTTTTCCGATACTTAATCTCTCCATTTTTGTTTTAACAAAGATATGATTGGTACATTCAATTAATATATCATCCACAACACCAGATATGATTAGTGTCTTTTTTTCAGTTTCATTTTGAATAGCTACTTTAATACCATAAACCTTCTTCTTAAATTCTTTACTAGTTCTTGCTAGATCAAAACAGTCAAAACTGCTTGACGTTTCTACTATCATAAAATCTTCAACAATACGATTTTTAGCAAGTGTTTTAGATTTTTTTTTATTTTTTTCGTCCCTCCATGCCATCACTTTATAGCTTATTGGATGAACATACGTTGATATAACTTCAAAAATACCAGTTTCATCAGTTTTTAGGTTTTTTAAAAAATCACTACCCATTGCTACGGAAATAAGATTTTCTATATTTTCAGTACCCGTAGTTCTAAACAGGGCAGATAGCTCGTTATTAATTTTTTGTAGTGTAGTAATGCTGTCTTCAAAATCTTGTTTTCCTGGATTATTAATTCTTATTTCCAAATTATATAGGTCTTTGTATAAAACTTCAAGATTTTGAATACAAGTATTCATATCACTAGCACCAACAATATCCATCTCTTTATATTTTTGCACAGCAAGTATGGTCTTAGTAATCATTTGCTGGAATGTTACTATTTTTTTTTTACAAAATTTAATAGTATGTGATTTTTCAGATTTTTTTAGAGGATTCGCCTTAATCTTCTCATTTTTTAACATGCGGTATATTAAATATATCGATTTTAAATTATAGATTTAATTTCAATAAAAATAAATACCGATTTTAATATGATTGGATATTTTTATACATAGCGACCCTACATCCATGAAGGTATAAGTTTAATTAATTCATAAATGGTTTAAAAATAAAAATTCTCTATTATAAAATGGGTATACCTAGTTATTTTTCGCATATAGTGAGAAACCACTCTGAGATTATTAAAAGGCTCAATAAGCTTAAGTCTATTAATAATCTTTATATCGATAGTAATTCTATTATCTATGATACACTAAGGATAATTTCAAAAGAATATACTGGTAATGATGATGATTTTGAAGATTTGCTAATACAAGGTGTTATTAAAAAGTTAGATGAATATATACAATTTATAAAACCCGATGGGGTAGTTTTTATTGCATTTGATGGTGTTGCGCCAGTTGCTAAGTTGGAACAACAACGTACTAGAAGATATAAGTCATATTTATTAAATAATATTAGATCAAAATTAGATTCTACAGTACAGAAGGTTTGGGATAAAACAGCCATAACTCCAGGTACAAAATTTATGGAAAAGTTAGGAATAAAAATTACGAATCATTACATACACAATGAAAAAAGTTATGGTACAAATCATATAATAGTATCATCTTCAAATGATCCGGGAGAAGGTGAGCATAAAATTTTTCAATACATTCGAAACCGACCCAAATATCATGAAAAGAGTACTACACTTGTTTATGGATTAGACGCTGATTTAATCATGCTTTGTTTGAATCATCTACCTATATCAAAACATATATATCTATACAGAGAAACGCCTGAATTTATTAAATCAATTAACTCTGATTTAGAACCCAATCAAGCATATTTTTTAGATATACCTGAGTTAGCAAATGTTATTTTACAAGATATGAATGGTTACCAAAAGATAGATTCAAAGCAAAAATATAATAAACTGTATGATTACATTTTCCTGTGTTTTTTTTTGGGGAATGATTTTTTACCACATTTTCCTTCAGTAAATATTCGGACGGGCGGCATCAATATATTAACAGCTGCTTATAGAAATATAATAGGACCAAAACATAATCTTACAAATGGTAAGAAAATTTATTGGAATAATGTTTATAAATTGGTTGAATATTTGGCAGATCATGAGGTAGATAATTTAAAATCTGAATACAAAATTAGAGGTAAATGGGAAAAAAGATTTTACCCTTCAAACACAATGGACGAAAAGATGGCAAAACTTGATGCTATACCTACAAAAAGACGCGCAGTAGAAAAATTTATAGACCCGTATAATTATCATTGGGAAAATCGATATTATAAAAAGTTATTTCAATTGGATTTGAATCGGCCTTTTTTGAAAGAGATATGTAATAATTATATGGAGGGTTTGGAATGGGTAATGAATTATTATACAACGGGTTGTGTGGATTGGAGATGGTCTTATAAGTATAATTATCCTCCGCTTTGGAAGCATTTGTTACAGTTTATACCACATTGGGATACAGTCATGATACCGAAAAATGATAATAAATGTGTATCAGAATTAGTACAATTATCCTATGTTTTGCCTCGGCCCAGTTTAAAGCTTTTACCATCAGAAATAGAAAAGGCTTTACTAAAAAAGTATGGAAGTAATTATCCGTTGGATTGTGAAATGCATTGGGCTTTTTGTAAATATTTTTGGGAAGCACATCCTGGACTACCACATATTAATATAGCAAATCTAGAGAATTTGGTACAAACTAATTCCAATTAGGAGGAACTGCACATCCCCAGTCGCCGGTTGATATTGGTTTACAAGATACAGGGTTTTTATTTCCAGATTTGGCTTGACCCGTACCATACCAAATTGCAAAATTTCCACCAGCCACATCTTGTGTTTTACCATCTATTAGATCCATTATAAATTTACCAGATAAGCGTTCATCAAAACATTCATATTTTATATTGTTTTTATCACTCATTGAGCTTGTTGGCCATATTACTTCTTGACAATTCCCCGATCCGCAAACAGTAGGAATTGTAGTTGTACCATTACAACTCTTACTAGCACTTTTCCAAAATTTATTTATACTCGCTTTATCATTAAGTGGACACACGGCGTTGCTAGGTGGATCCGCATCTTTACCAATGTTATAATATGAGGTGGTTTGATTCTCATACATACCTTCAGTATATAATTCATTAAAATAGTAATCAAACGATAGCCCACCATGTTGAGCTGCCCAACTTTTCCATCCATCTAGATTTCCTCGAAATCCAATCAGTCCAAACTTATATTTTTTTTTGAGTTTTTTAAATTCTGTAGAGAAAGCAGTTACTGATTTCGGATCTTCAAAATCCATAATAAATCCATCAATGTAAGGATAATCTTTTAAAAGATTATTAATTTTTGTAGAAGCAGGGACACTTTCATTACAACAAACAAATGCCCATTTTTCTATAGGTAATTTCAAATCTTTAACTTTTTGATTGTTCCATTGGTCTGTCATTACATTATTTGGGGGTACGGGAGGATTACTGTTATGGTTTCCTGCTACATATTTGGCAGAATTTGCACATACAACAATCGAATCAAAATGTTTAGAAATTGAAGATGTCGGTAATAGTTCAACTTGATTATTAATTTCAGGTACATTAAATCCAAAAGCTTCGGGAATCAAAAAAAGCTTCCTATTTGATGGCATTGGTGTTGGCGTTGGAGTAGGGGTAGGTGTCGGACCTGGATCTGGTTGTGTACCGCAGGTAATATCTTCGCATCCATGACAATGTTTATCTTCTTTACACCAACTCGCAGAACCGCATTGTGTTTGACAAGTATTATGTTTTTCAACAATTTCTGTCACTCGTGATGGAGATTCAAAACCTTCTCTATATTTCAAATATACATAATATACCAATACTATTACAGCAGCTAATAGTATAATTAAGCAAATGCTATTCATTATATAAAAATACTAATATAAAAAATATAGCTCATTTATAATATAATGAGTAGTCAAAAACGGGAGGTAGCATCGCTTAATACTGCTAAACAATTTAGCGATTTTGTAAACAGTCACAAATATGTTGTAGTGAAAGTAACAGCAGACTGGTGTGGTCCTTGTCAACGTATAAAGCCGTTATTTATTCAAAAAATTCAAGAATTGCCATTGGATGTGGCTGTTATAATTGTTGATATATCAAAACCTAATAGACTGAAGAGTTATTTAAAGGTGGGATCTATCCCATACATGATGAATGTAATTGATGGCGCACCGATGGATGTAATAAATACCTCTGATTATAATGCGATTAATAGTTTTTTTGCAAAAACAGCTCAGCGTGTAAGTGGAAAATAAAAAAAATCATATTTTTGTATATGGAAGACTTAGATTTAAACATACAAAATTATGATTTAGAAGATATATTGAATGTTTTTAAACTAAATTACCAATTTACAGAAGCAGAACTAAAGGGAGCATATAAGATGGTATTGAAAACCCATCCTGATAAATCTGGATTAAAAAAGGAGGTCTTTTTATTTTTTAAACAAGCTTACTCAGTTTTATCCAAAATTTATTACTTCAGACACAGAAAAAAAGAGTGTGCGCATCAGACAAATTATAAAGTTGAAACCGATGATGAAAAGGCTAAATTATTGCATAAATTAGATGGAAAAAGTGTGAAAGAATTCAATAAATGGTTTAATAAAATGTTTGAAAAGACAAGAGTTTCAGATAATTCAGTAGATAAAGGTTACGGTGATTGGTATAAAAACGGAGAAGTAGATCCCGCTAAAAAAATAAGCATGAATGATATGGCAAGTGAATTTGAAAAGAAAAAAAATGAATGCAAAGCCTTAGTTGTTAAAAGAGATATAATGGAAATAGGTAGTCAGTCAGGTTATAATTTAAGTAGAGATGCGCCACAAGAATACAGTTCGGAAATATTTAGTAAGTTAAGTTATGAGGATTTAAAAAAAGCTCATACAGAAACAGTGGTACCTGTTACTAGGGAAGATTTCGAAAGAACAAAAAAATTTAAGAGTGTTGAGAGTTATAGACGCCATAGAGCCGCTCAATTGAGTGCGCCACCTTCATTGCAACAAAGCAGAGCCTTTTTAAGGAAAAAAGAATTAGAATCTAGTGAGATGGATACAAGACGTGTGTATTCTATTTTAAAACGCGATGAGGAAGTTGCAAAGAGTAATGAAAAATGGTGGGGACACCTTAGACTATTAGACAATAAATAATTATTTATAAAATAAATAATTCATATATATATAGATGTTTCGATACATATCAGTAATTATTATTTTAACCGTTTTGGGTATTCTTTATGAAAAATACAAGTTAAAATTCATGCCAGATGAAGAATTACAAAAATATGATTTAATACGAAAATATTTATTAAATGGCGATGAAGATTTAGGTGGTAGGCCTATATTATGGATTCACTCCACTCACAATGTGAATGCTAGAAACTGGGATAGCTTTTATTCTCGCAATAATACAAAACTTAATCAGCCATACATATTATCGTGTTTAGAAAGCATTGTTAAAAAATGCGGTGATTCATTTAATATATGCCTTATAGATGATAGTTCATTTTCAAAATTATTACCAAACTGGGATATTCAGGTTAGAAAACTAGCCAATCCAATTAGATCACATATTCGTACACTTGCAATGGCGAAACTATTGCACAGTTATGGAGGAATGCAAATTCCTGATAGTACTATTGTTTTAAAAGATTTGAAGCCTTTATATAACAGATGTTTATCTGATAAATGTTGTTTTGTAGGAGAGACATTAAGTAGAAATATAACCGCAACATATTCATCTACTTTTCCTAATACCCAGATTATTGGATGCAAGAAAGATAGTCCTGTAATTGAACATTATATATCCAAATTAGAGTTATTAAACAGTAGAGATTATACAAATGAAATGGATTTCTTAGGTGACATGGGACGCGAATTATATCAATACATAATATCTGGTAAAATGAATAAGATAGATGGTTGTACATTTGGTGCAAAAGATAATAATAACGATGATGTTACAATAGATAGATTGTTAGGAAATACGTTTATAGATTTTAGTCCTAAATTATGTGCTATATATTTACCTAGTCAAGAAATTCTAACTAGAACCAAATTTGGCTGGTTTGCACGTTTATCACAAGATCAGTTGAGAACGTGTGATACTGTAGCTAGTAAATGGATGATTATTGCTCAGAATTGAAAAAAATAGAGTAAGAAATTTCATATGTTGATTTATCATATTTTATTGTTGATGTAAATGGAATATGATGATACTTACAGATTTGTCTTAATATAGTGACAAAGTTTTTATAGGTCATTTTTCTTAAAACATATTTTTGTTTCGATGGAAAATAGTGTTCTTTTATACTTGTTAAAAATGGATCTATTAGTTCCTGATACTGCGCGGATTTAAATATTACCTTTGAAAATAAATAGTAATTTGTTTTTTTAGTCGCACAAGATTCTAAAAAACTATAAAAGGCATTTTTTGGAACGGGCGTTTTGAAAATCTGGCTAGACATATATAAAACATGCGTTATAAAAATTTTTTATTGAGCACTTTTCACGAGATCATATGTAAAAAAAACCAATTCTATTTCATCTTCATGAAGTGTATGAAATAAGGAAATATATGAACATATTATTGTAATACTTTTGTATTTCGCCTCTTCGTTTAAAATGTCTGTGATTTTAACAAATTGGAAATAACTGTCTAATATATCCATTACAGAATATCCTTTATCAAATATTGTGTTGATGATTTTAAAAGCGACCAATAGATTTTTATTATTATACCATTCGTTTGTAAATTTTTCAAAATCGTAATAACTTATATTTGTACAAATATTTTTAGCTTTTTCTAAAGTAATTTTCTCATCAAGTAAATTAAATTTTTCCATATAATTTACTAATAACCTGATTGAATTATTGCATACATTTAAAATAAATTCCTGTGCTTTTTTTGTTATTTTAATATCTTCTTTTCTTTTAATTTTAGTTAGAATTTCAGCAAGTAATTTAGTTTCTACTGATTTTATTTTTATTAATGTACAACGTGATTGCAAGCTTTCTACAACTTTTTGGGTATTCGTACATGAAGCTATAAAACTTACATTATGGCTATATTTATCAATACAATTCCTGAATACTTGTTGACTTTGATCATTTATGATGTCAATATCGTCTAATACTATAAATTTCTTTTTACCAGATATACTAGATGGTGTCTTACAAAATGTTTTAACTTCTGTGCGATAATAAGATATACCTTGTTCTTGTAAGTTATTAATATATAATACGTTGTCTCTGGGAATATAGTCTTTATCATAGTATTCCCTTATAGTTGCATCTAATAGGGATGTTTTACCACAACTAGAATCACCAATCAAAAGAATATTTAGACTATCCATTTGAACCAATGTACTTAATAAATTAATATATTCAGGGTCTATCACAAAATCCTTATATCTCTTAGGTTTATATTTCTTTAGGAATGGTTCGTTCATATGAAAGAAAATATAAATTTGTATTTAAGTGATACTTAACGGAGAGATTTTATCTTTGATTAATATATAACATGGGAGGAATTTTTAGTACTGCTGAAAATTTGGTCAAAGATACTGCCACAAATGTAGAAAAAACGGGCGATAAAGTAATTGATGATGTTAAGAACATGATTGGAGGTCGTAGAAGACGTCGTAAAGGAGGTAAAACCAGACGCAAAACTGGTGGAAAAAAGCGTACGCGCCGTCATCCACACAAAGGACAGCGCTCCAAAACCAGAAAAGGTCGTAAGGACTTTATAACTCACAAGGGCGACAAGGCTTACAATAGAAGTGGTCATAGACAATACAGGAAGCGCAGACCTTACAGTAAACGTAGACGCTAATTATATATTAATTTATATTTAGTTAATATATACAAATGGTATCAAAAAGAAGAACACGTAAAAAAAGAGGAGGAAGTAAGACTTCTTCTCATTCCCCTGCTAATTTACCAGGCTGCACTGGCGATCATCGTACGGGGGTGCCCGACAATGCGCCTTGTATAAGTAACCCTTCGATTGGCCAGACGGTGGGTTACGATGCCGGTGCCGCTGTAAAATGGACAGGAGATCATGTTGGCGGACTTATTGAGTGGGCGGGAGACAAAATAGGCGGTATTGTACCTTCCCCCAAACCAGAAGTAATAAAACCGGGACAAGTAGAGTCTTTTAGAGGAGGAGCCAAAAGACGTAAAAGACGTAAAAGACGTAAAAAACGTACCACGCGTAAAAAACATAAAAGACCAAAAGGAGCGAGTGCTCCTGATATAACACCAATATCTCGCGAATGGGAGGTTAAAAATGATCTAGTACAAATTAATCGATTTGCAAATGATCCTACTATACCAGATCGTGAAAAATTTGGTGAATTGGTTCATGAAATGAGAAACTCTGGATTAACAGATGGTTATTTTGTTATTGACTATAACTCTAGTCGATCGCCAGGTTACTATGGAAAATATTTGATTTCTTTTAGTGAAGACCGAGACGATAATTTATTGCCTGATGCTACAATTTATACCGGTGGTTATGCTGACAATATTTCAGCTTATGACCTAGAACAATTGCGACGTGAAAATAGGAGACGCCAACGCATTGCAGAAGCAGAAGAAGAGAGAAGAAGATTGGAGGAACTGGAAAGACAACGTGAATTAGAAAGAGAAATGGCAGAAGCGGAAGCAATGGATTTAACATTGCGAGAATTAAGAAATATGCGTAGAATGGAAAGGATTGAAAAAGAAGAAGAAAGGCAAAGAGAACTGGAAAGAATCATGAGAAAAGAGTATTTTGAGAATCTTCCTGAAAATAAAGACGTTATTGTGATTGAAGATCCGGGCGGAGAAGTTAGTTTAGGGGTTAAATCTGAAAAACCACTTACACCTCAAAATGAAATACCTGTAACAAGACCTTCTTTTTTCCAGCGCATGAGATCCACTATCAATACTTTAAGAAGAAATAGAAGAAATAGACTCAGAAGACGGACGACAACGGTTCGTCCAACTGGCATGGGAAATAAAAAGAAAAGAACACGTCATCATAAAAGACGAAAACATACAAAGAAAGATACCAAAAAAAAGAGGAAAAAACAAAAATAATATTCGTTATAAGTATTTAAATTTTAGATAAATACTTATACATACATGGAGGACTATTACAAAATATTGGGAGTTAACGAGAAAGCATCCGAAGAACAAATTAAAAAGGCGTATAGGACCGCATCTTTAAAACATCATCCAGATAGAGGTGGTAATAAAGAAACATTTCAAAAAATAAATGAAGCCTTTCAAACGTTGGGTGATCAGCAGAAACGCAGAGTATATGATATGCAAAAACAGAATCCTTTTATGGCTGGTATGCCAGGGATGGATGGGATGGATGGTATGATGGGTAATCCAGATGATATCCTTAAAATGTTTTTTGGCGGTGGAATGCCTTTTGGAGGTGGTATGCCATTTGGTATGCCAGGCGGTGCACGCGTTCAAGTGTTTCATAATGGAAGACCTGTAAGTATGAATTCCATGATGAAACCAGCGCCAATAAATAAAACAATAGACATAACTTTAGAACAGTCATACAAAGGAGTAAATATTCCTATTGAGGTTGAAC
>Ga0209977_10000571_pt1 | contig 14701 bp, 12 predicted proteins | sample SumtaG_2_FD_183113 | JGI IMG/M metagenome (GOLD analysis project Ga0209977, IMG submission 183113) | Deep subsurface microbial communities from Indian Ocean to uncover new lineages of life (NeLLi) - Sumatra_00607 metaG (SPAdes) (version 2) | ecosystem: Environmental > Aquatic > Marine > Oceanic... | reverse complement strand
CTTCTTCCAAAAGGAAACAACAGTATTTTGAGGATTTGTTATGAAAAAAAGGTCCCTATATTTTGTCCAGGGATTTCAGATTCTGGAATAGGGCTTATGGTTTGGGGAAGACTTGCCTCTGGAAAGAACATCAGTATAGATGTTTTTGATGATATGAAAGAAATTATTGATATTGCCTGGAGTTCAAAAAAGAATGGTGTTATTTATCTGGGTGGTGGAGTTCCAAAAAATTTTATTCAACAAAGCTTACAGTTCTCTAAAGGAGCCGATTATGGAATCCAGATAACCACAGACAGACCTGAATCAGGAGGTAGTTCTGGAGCTCCTCTTAAAGAAGGAATTTCATGGGGAAAAATGAAACCGAACGCAAAAAAAGAAGAAGATTATATAGATATTTTCTGTGATGCAACAATTGCTCTCCCATTGCTTTTTGCTTCTGTTAAAAATTAGTTTCTTTTGATTTTTTAGATAAAAGTTTATATAGATTTGATATTTTTTATTTTTATGGTTGAACAAAAAATAGAACAAAAGCCAATAGAAGAAAAGAAACTTCTTGATGTTCTAAAGATTATTTCTCCAGGGACAGCAATAAGGACAGCTCTTGATGATATTCTTAGAGCGAGAATGGGGGCCTTAATTGTAGTCGAAAAAGAAGGACTTTTAAATATTGTTGAGGGTGGTTTCAAGATTAACTATAAATTCAGTCCGCAGAAACTTGTTGAACTTGCAAAAATGGACGGGGCTATAATTCTTTCAAAAGATTTAAAGAAAATTTTATATGCAAATACTCTATTAATACCGAGTATAAAAGTAACAACCAAAGAAACAGGAATAAGACATAAGGCAGCAGAACGAACAGCAAAACAAATAGAAACCATGGTTATTGTAATATCTGAACGAAGAAACAAAATCACTTTGTATTTCAAAAATGATAGTTATTTCCTAAAAGAAACTTCTGAAGTTTTGAGAAGAGCAGCAGAAACTTTACAGATTTTGGAAAAGCAGAAAGATGTCTTTAATGATCTTTTTTCCCATCTGAATATACTTGAAATAACAAATCTTGTAACCATGAGTGATATCTGCAATGTTTTACAGACGCTTGAAATAATAAGGAGAATTTCAGAAAATGTTAAGAAGTATTTAGTTGAACTTGGAAAAGAAGGAACTATTGTAAGCATGAGACTCAAGGAACTTACAAAAAACCTGAATAAAGAAAGAGAAAGTATTCTTAAAGATTATTTTGGTCCAAAATATCTAAAGATGGGGGAGACTTTAAAGGACATGAATTTTGATTTTCTTATTGAAACTTCAAATGTATTAAGAGTACTTTTTGGAGAACTTCATGATAATCCAATCTCCTCAACAGGAATGAGAATTTTAAGTAAAACAAATTTACTTGAGAAAGACATAAAAATTCTTTTTAAAAATTTCAAAACCCTTGAGAATATATTTAATCTTGATAAAGAATCCTTAAAACCAATATTCAAGAACGAGAGTTTTGTCGATTCACTTTTAAATGAAATAAAAAATCTAAAAGAAAAAATACTCTTGGGCAAAAAAATCTGATTTGAAAGATTAACATCTAATTAAAGTTTAAATACTTTATTTATTAATCTGAATCATGCTGACTAAAAAACAAGTAAAAGAGATTAAGGAGCATCTGAATAAGGCCCAAAATCCTGTTTTCTTTTTTGATAATGATCAGGACGGGCTTTGTTCTTTTCTTTTGCTTCAGAGATATTTAGGAAGAGGCAAAGGAGTTCCTATAAAATCTTTTCCAGGACTTAATAAAGATTATTTCAGAAAAGTTAATGAGCTTAAAGCAGATTATATTTTTATTCTGGATAAAGCTGTTGTTCTAGAAGAATTCTTCAAAGAGGCAGAAAAAATAAACATGCCTGTGATATGGATAGACCACCATATTGTTGATAAGGAAACTATCCCTTCTTTTGTCAATTATTATAATCCCCTTCTGAACAAATCAAAAAGTGAGGAGCCTGTGACAGCTCTTTGTTATCAGATAACAAATAAAAAAAATGATATATGGATAGTGGTTGTAGGATGTATTTTTGACAAATTTGTTCCTAAATTTTACAGCGAATTTGAAAAAAAATACCCTGATCTCTCAATCAAATCAAGAAAACCCCTTGATATTTATTATAAATCCCAGATAGGAAAAATTGCCAGAATTTTTGGTTTTGGTCTTAAAGACAGAACAACAAATGTGATAAATATGATGAGATTTTTAATGAAAGTTAAAACCCCTTATGAGGTTTTGCAAGAGAATAGTAAAAATTATACTATGCATCATAGATTTAAACAGATAGAATCAAAATATCAAAAATTACTTAAGAAAGCAATCTCTATAGAAAAAAAACAAGGCAAAATGATTTTTTTCCAGTATGGAGGGGATTTAAGCATGAGTGGAGACCTGGCAAATGAACTGAGTTATTCTTTCCCTGATAAATTAATTGTTGTCGCATATATCAAAGGGGTAAAAGTAAATATTTCTCTAAGGGGAAAAAAATCTAGAGACATTCTTTTAGAAGCAATCAAGAATCTTAAAGAAGTCTCAGGTGGAGGACATGAAGATGCTGTAGGGGGACAGATTAGGATTGAAGATTTAGAAAAATTTAGAGAAAATTTAACAAAATTAGTAACTAAAAAATAAATAGAAAAATATAAAAACCATTTTTTCTTATTTTTTGGATGCAAGCTATGTCATGGTTTAATCTCAATACAAAGATTATAGGCATAGTTTACACTATAATTAAAAAAAATATAAGACCCTCAATTTAATTCAGTGTTCTTTCAGGTTTGGGTTGAATTGAGAGATATTTCTTATTGATTTAAGCTTGAAAGGATTATTGAATTTCATTGTGGCTTTACAAAAAACAATGGAAGCCTTAGTAGAAACTAATGAAAAAGTTTTGATAGAAAGGGAACTTAATTTATTAATTGAGATAACTCTCAAGCTAGAACACGAGTTGAGGATGATCGTTCGTCAGAACAGTAATTTGAATTCAAATAAGAAGTAATTCTTAATAGCTCTTAGCAATATATACGACTTCCCTCGCTGGTTTATCACATATGACGCATTTTCCTGTTGTCTTTTCTTTTTTATTCGCAAGAGTTCCCCTAACTTCAGCATTTATTTCCTTTTCAATATATTCTGCACACTTCATGGCTTTTTTATCTAAAGAGCACCACGAGATTTTTGCTATTTTCCCTTCTTTTATAGCTTTTTTAATTTGATCTTTGGTTTTGCAATTAATTATCTTTTCATTCAAAAGTTTTTCTGCTTTTTTTCTCAATCTCTCATCAAATTTTCTTCCGTATTCTTTTAATTTTGAGATATTTTTCATAGAAAGATTTTCTTTTTTCTTTGAATCTCGGGTGAATAAGATGACTTTTTTATTTTTAATCTCTTCTTCACCGATTTCTAATCTGAAAGGAACTCCTCTCAATTCCCATTCGTAATATTTCTCTCCAGGTCTTTTTTCACTCTTATCAATCTCACATCTGTAGCTTTTTAATTTGGATTTTATCTCTCTAGCATAATTCATAACTTTAATTTTATTTTTTGTGGTGTATATAGGAATAATAACTATCTGAATAGGCGAGATACAGAAAGGCATGATTAATCCTTTGTTATCTCCGTGTGTTGAAATCACTGATACCAGAATTCTTGACATTGCAGGACCATAAGCTGTTGTCCATAGATATTCTTCCTGCCCTTTCTCGTTTTTGAATTTTGCATTAAATACTTTTGAAAATTTTTGTCCCATTAGGTGAGTCGATGGTTGCTGGATAACTCTTCCGTCAGGCATTAAAACATCAGATCCAATAGTATACTCTGCTCCAGCAAACTTATCCCAATCAGGTCTTTTGATAGCTAAGAAAGGAATTCCTAATTTTTGGTGCATGATGGTTTCTGTAATCTGGATGTCTTCTTGAACTTGTGCTTCTGCATCTTTTTTTGTCGCAAATGCGTTATGTGTTTCTATCCAATAAAATTCTCTTCCCCTAATTAGAGGTCTGGTCGCTTTTGTATCATATCTAAAGACAGACCCTCTCTGATATAATTTTAAAGGCAGATCTCTGTGACTTCTGACCCATAGAGCAAACATGGGAGTATAAAGGGTTTCGCTGGTTGGTCTTAGTGCTAATTTCTCTTCTCCTTTTTCTGTTTGAAGCCAAAAAACTTCAGGAGTAAATCCTTTAATATGGCTCTCTTCTTTTTTTAGATTTGATTCTGAAATTACCGACGGCATAATTGTTGGTTTGTGCCCTTTTTTCTGCAGTTCTTCTTCATAGAGATCATATATCTTTTCTATGGTTAGGGCCCCCCATGGCCTTATTACGATAAAGCCTTTAATACCAAGTCTTAAATCAACTATTTCTGCTTTGTTGAGTATCTGGTCATACCACTTGCTAAAGTTTTTTTCTTTTTTTGCTGTCAGACCTTTTTTTTCTTTTTTTGGCATTTTAAATCAAATCCTCTCCGGAAACTTGTTGATAAATATCATTTACAGCCTGTTTTATAAAGTTTGATTCAAGAGCAAAGCCGAGGCCTTCTGCACCTTTTACTTTAAAATTCACCATTCCTATGACTTTTCCGTTCTTGTCTATTACAGGGCCTCCTGAATTTCCAGGATTGACTGCTGCATCTATCTGGAGATATACATCCAGACCGTTTGGACCTTCCCTGTGTATTTGAGAGATAGAACCAACTGTAGCAGAAAACTGTAATCCGTAAGGATTTCCTATTGCTATTACTTTTTCCCCTACATCAACATTATCAGAATCTCCGAGAGTCAGTTTCTGGAAGTTTTCCTCTATTTTTAGCAGTGCAACATCCATGATTGAATCTACTCCTATCAACTGGACATCATACAGTCCATCAGAAGAAGTGTATATTACTGCGGCAGTTGCCCCCTCTATTATATGATAGTTTGTTACAATATATCCTTCTCTGTCGATTATGAAACCTGTTCCTTGCCCAGTATTTGTAGTAACTATTACCACAGAATCTACAGCATCGTAATAAATTCCTGAAAAATCCTCTCCGATAGAAGCTTTCAATGAACTTAGTTCTTGCTGGCTTTCTTCAAGGAGCACTTGTGTATCTATTAAGTCTTCAGAAATAAGATTTATTTGGCTCTGCAAAGAATTTTTCGAATCACTTATTTTTTCATTGAGTAAATTATAATTAAGTTCCTGCCTGATGAAAATCATATAACTGAAAACACTAATTGTTATCATAAAAATTATGATTAAAGATGTAAAACTTCCAATTAACCACTTATGGTGTTTTTTTAATGGCATATTTAATATTAGAATATTAACATATAAAAACCTAACTTTCCCCTTATTTTTAGGCTCGTGACTCGCCCCTGAAAAGTGTTATAAATAGAAAAGTAGTCACAATTCAAAGGCTCGTAGTTCAATGGATAGAATGTCCGGTTTCGGCCCGGTTGATGAGGGTTCGAATCCCTCCGAGCCTATTGGTCTCATAAAATTTTGAGCCTATCTTTGGAATATTAAAAACAAAAAAAGAGATAATGAATAAAAGAAGAAAGTTTTTATCCACAGCATTTACACTTACAGGGACAATTATTGGTGCAGGGATACTTGGGCTTCCGCATGTATTTGCAGAATCTGGTTTTTTTATAGGTTTATTCTGGCTTATTTTTCTTGGAGTTATAATAATCTTTGTAAACCTTTATGTTGGGGAAATTACATTAAGGACTAAAGACACTCATCAATTACCTGGATATTCAGAAAAATATCTTGGTTTGTGGGGGAAGAGAATTATGTTTCTTGCACTTATTTTTGGAATTTATTCTGCTCTTTTAGCATATATGATTGGAGAGGGACAGAGTCTTTCAAAACTTTTTAGCGGAGGACTTGAGTATTCTTTATTATTTGGTGTTGGTTTTTGGATTATTATGACCTCTCTTTTACAAGGTGGTTTAAAGAGATTAAAAAGTGTTCAGTATTGGGGGGTTATTGTGATTATATTTATTATCTTTCTTGTGTTCTTTTTACTTTTTCCAGGCGTAAAATTAGAAAATACTACATACTTAAATGTATCAAAATTATTTTTTCCTTATGGTGTTGTTCTTTTTGCTTTGCTTGGATTTACTTCTATACCTGAGTTAAGGAGGGAAATTGGAAAAGACAGGAAATTGTTGAAGAAATCAATTCTTCTTGGAACTTTAATCCCAATTGTTTTGTATATAATGTTCAGTTTTGTTTTTGTAGGTGTTTTAGGAAAAAATATATCAGAAGTTGCCACTCTTTCTTTTGGAGGAACACTTGGGAACATTTTGCTTTTACTTGGAGTATTTACTATGATGACAAGTTTTTTTGTACTTAGCTTTTCTCTTAAAGATTATTTTATATTTGATTTAAAAAAAAGGAAGCTGATATTTTTTTATGTTTCAATTATCCCTTTGGTATTATATCTTTTAGTTAGTCTCTTTAATCTGGCAGGATTTATAACAGTCTTAGGAATAGGGGGTGCAATTTCAGGGGGTGTTGCAGGCATTTTAATACTTCTTATGAACATTAAAGCTAAAAAAAAGGGAGAGAGAAAGCCAGAGTATTCTGTTCCGATTAACTGGTTTATTATAGTGGCATTAGGTTTAATATTTTTAGCAGGAATTTTCTTTGAGTTGTTTTAATTTGTTACTCTCAGCACAATAAGTTTTTATATATTCATTATTTTGTCTCTACATGGCAAAAATTAAAGCAAAGCCAGGAGATTATGTTGAGATTTCTTTAATTAAGAGAAGTTATAAGGGGGTTTTGTTAGAATCTCCTGAATCAGATAAAAGAATTATTTTGCTTAAGTTAAATACAGGTTATAATATTGGATTTAATAAAAAAGATATTTTGGAAATCAGAATTTTGAAAAAAGCTTTGGAAAAAAAAGAAGAAATTGAGCTTAAAAAGGACAAAGAAAAACCAAATATTGCTATGATTATTACAGGAGGGACAATTGCTGCACGTCTAAATCCTAAGAAAGGGGGTGTTGATTGGTTGACAAGTCCAGAAGATTTGTTTAAGTTTTACCCAGACCTTTTTGATATGGTTAATGTTGCAAAGCTAGAAGTTCCGTTTATGAAAGCATCAGAAGACATGGATTTTAAGGACTGGCAAAAAATCGCTAGAATTGCTGAAAAACTTCTGAATGATGTAAATATAAAAGGAGTAATTATTACACACGGGACAGATTTTCTTCATTACACTTCTGCCGCACTCTCTTTTTTCTTAAAAAATCTGAACAAACCAGTTGTTTTGACTTATAGTCAGAGAAGTATAGACAGAGCAAGCAGCGACGCTAATTTAAATCTCCAGTGCTCTGCTTTGGCTGCAATTTCAGATATTGCAGAAGTAATGCTTGTTGGGCATGCTAGCATTAATGATGATTACTGTTATGCAATGCCTGGAACTAAAGTAAGAAAAATGCATACCTCACGAAGAGATGCTTTTAAAGTTATAAACGGAAAGCCTTTTGCAAAAATCTTTACTGATAGAATCGAGAGAGTTTCAGACCACAATTCTCGTAAAAAGGGAAAGGTAAAAACAGATGTAAAATTTGAAGAAAAAGTTGCACTTGTTAAAGTTTATCCTGGTCAAGATCCAGATATCTTGAATTATTATGTTAAGAAAAAATATAAGGGAATTGTTTTAGAAGTTATAGGGTTAGGACATGTCCCAACAAAAAGATCTAAAATGCCCTGGACAAAAAAAATAAAAGAGGTCATTGCTAAGGGATTGGTTGTTTGTGTCACAGCCCAAACAATTTACGGAAGGCTTGACCTACTTGTTTATTCTAACGGAAGAGAGCTTTTGAATGCAGGGGTGATTCCTCTTGAAGACATGTTGTCAGAAACAGCTCTTGTAAAACTCGGGTGGGTTTTAGGGCATAAGGATTGGGATGTAAAAGAAAAAATGCTTGAGAATATTGCAGGAGAATTTAGTGATAGATTAGAAAAATGAAAAGCTTATATTGGGCCTTAATTATAATTGTAATTTTAACAGTGGGATTTACCATGATTTTTAGGCCAGGAGGAGAGGATTCTTGGATTCAAGATAAGAGGGGAGTTTGGATAAAACATGGTGTTCCCTCTGAGACCCCTGATTATGTCATAGAGCAACAGCAAATAATCAATCAGGCTCTATCTTTGTATGAACAGAGAAAGTCTGAAGGAATGGAGTTTTCGAGTCAGTGTTTAGGAGTTGTTGGAAATTATGCTGTGGATATAGTTCATGTTCCCAGAAGTGAGGATGATAACAAAATAGAAAATCAGTGTGAAGCTTATAGAGACGGTGAAGTAACTCATTTTATAGAGTTAGACAAAGACGGAAATATTATCAGAATTGTTTGATTTTATTAGGTTAGATAATCAGACAAATATGATTTATTATAACTTAAAAGGGGTTACAAAGGAAAGGTTTTTAAGCATTAAAAGATTTAAAAATATATGAAAGGGAAAGTTAGAAAATTCAATTTTAGGGCAAGGACACTTGATGATGACGTTGTTAAAGATGGTCTTGAAGCTATTAGTGTTCTTAACGGAAAAGAACCATATTTCTTAGTAGGAGGTGTGGCCTCCCAGAGTTATCTCCCTACAAAATGCAGGAGACCAACTTCTGATATTGATTTTGCATTAGTAAGACCTCTTTCAAAACCAGATTTCAGAATAATGATGGTTCCTATTAGAGAATATTTACATGATATGGGGTATGAAACTATACCTAAGATTAGTAATAGGTCTAGATCTTTTGCTCTTTACTTATTAAAATCATACGATGAAGGGGAGGATTCTTTGTGTTTAGAATTTATGAGAAAAAACAAAATGAATTTTAAGAAACATAAAGATAGGTTAGAAAGAGAGTATAATAATACAAAGAAAAAAATTGTAGAGGAAAGAAAAAAAACTTATAGGGTTTCTAGTCCAGAAGATATTGCTGTGCCTAAATTGGTGAGATTAATAAATTCTATACAAAGAAATCCTAAATTTATTCAACAAATACCCTTAAAATTAGAATCTCTTTCTGATGAAACCATCGAAAAAAGAATAGAGGCAATCAATGCTATCAGATCAGAGGCTGTATCAAATCCAGGAGATCCATATCTGGCAGAAAGACTAAGATTTGTTTCAGATATCTATGATATAAGAATGCTTTCAGAACTTACAGGATTTAACCCAGAATATTTTAATAGAGCAGAACAAGATTGGCGTGATATCAAAAAAAATCAAGAATTAAGAGAGAGAATATTCTCAGCTACTTTACCAATATTTTTTGGAAAGTCACTTAGATAATTAATTTAATAAACTCTTTTTCTTTTTTTAATTCATGGAGGTAGATTACAAAGAATTAGATTTTAAAGCTGGTTTAGAGATTCATCAGCAGCTAGATACTTCTAAGTTATTTTGTAATTGTCCGAGTATTTTGAGAAAAGACGAACCTGATTTTGAGGTGATGCGGAAACTTCATGCAATTGCAGGAGAGTCTGGGGAGGTTGATATCGCTGCTCAGCAACAAGCAGAACTTAGAAAAGAATTTGTTTATCAGGGTTATGATACAACTTGTTTGGTTGAATTAGATGAAGAACCTCCACACGAGATTAATAAAAGGGCATTAATGATTTCTTTGCATATTGCTCTGTTGATGAATATGAAACTGATCCCGATTACCCAGATTATGAGGAAAACTGTTATTGATGGTTCAAATACATCGGGTTTTCAAAGAAGTGTTTTGATTGCACAAGAAGGATATATTGAAACCAGCTTTGGAAGGGTTGGGATTGATTATCTCTATCTAGAAGAAGATGCTGCGAGAATTGTTGAAAAAGGAGATAAAAAAGATATCTACAAATTAGATCGTTTAGGTATTCCTTTAGTCGAAATTGTGACTGCTCCAGATGTTAAAACCCCTGAACAAGCAAAAGAAGTTGCTCTGCATATCGGAGAAATTTTAAGGTCTTGTAAAGTTCGAAGAGGAATAGGGACAATTAGACAAGATGTTAATGTTTCGATTCGCGGGGAAAATCGGGTTGAAATTAAAGGAATGCAAGACATGAGAATTTTTGTAAAAGTTATTGAAAATGAGATTTTGAGACAGAAGAGATTATCAGATAAAAAGAATCCAACTAAGATGGAAGTTAGAAATGCTCAAAAAGACGGTTCTACAAAATATATGCGTGTGTTGCCTGGTTCTGCACGAATGTATCCTGAAACAGATTTACCTCTGCTGAAGATTTCTCGACAAATGATTAATGAAGCTAAAAAAACTCTTCCTAAAATGAAAAAAGATGTTGAAAAAGAACTTGAAAAAGAAGGGCTTAACAAAGAGATGATTTCTCTATTGTTAAAACAAAATAAAATTGAATGGTTCAAAGAATTATTAAATGTTATTCCCAGACCACAACTTATTGCTAAAACCCTCTTGATTTTTCCAAAAGAAATAGCAAAGCGAGAAAAAATTTCTTTAAGTAAGATAGAGAAGATTTTGGATAAAGATATTTTAAGTCATATTTTAGAGAATTTGAAAAAAGGAAAGATATCTGAAAATCAGATTAAATATGTTCTTGAGAATATTGTAAAAGGAAAGAGTTATGAAAAAGCGCTTAAAATCAAAAAAGAAGATTTGCACGGAATGGAAGGGGAAATTATGAAGTTGATAAAAGAAAAACCAGGACTTTCTGTAAATGCTTATATGGGTTTGATTATGAAAGATTTTAAGGGAAAAATTTCTGGAAAAGGAGTTTCAGAAATTATTAAAAAGTATGTTAAATAGAGGATAATATGAAAAGATCTTATATTTCAGACTTAAAGTCAGGACAAAAGGTTTTGCTGAAAGGCTGGGTATTTGAAATTCGTGAGCTTGGGAAAATGAGGTTTCTTCTGCTTAGAGATTCCTCGGGCATTGTTCAGTGTGTTTTGAAACAAGGAAGTAAGGGCTTTAATGAAGAATTAACATTAGAAAGTGTTGTGAGCATAAAAGGTAAGGTTAAAAATGCTAAACTAACAAATAAAGAATTAACTCTTAAAAATATTGAGATTGACATTTCTGAATTAAAAGTTTTAAATAAAGCAGAAGAGCTTCCGATTCAGGTTAATGAGAAAACCATAACTACTGGCTTGGATAAAAGACTCGATTATCGATCTTTGGATATTAGAAAACCAAAGATAAAAGCAATTTTTAAGATTCAATCAACAATAATAAATACGTTTAGAGAGTTTTTTTATAAAGAAGGATTTATTGAAATTCAGCCGCCTGGAATTATTGCAACCTCGACAGAAGGCGGAACTGATTTATTTGAAGCAAAATATTTTGAAAGAAAAGCATATCTTGCCCAAAGCCCACAATTGTATAAACAGCTTGGGGCTATTTCTATGGAAAGGGTTTTCTCTACAAGTCCTGTATGGAGAGCTGAAAAACATGATACAAGCAGACACCTTAATGAAGCAAGGCAGATGGATATTGAATGTGCATTTTATAATGATATTGAAATAATGAAATGGCTGGAGAAAGTTGTGCAAAACATTGTAAAAAAAATACTTAAGGATTGTCCCAAAGAATTGGAAATTTTAGAACTTAAATTAAAAGTTCCCAAAGCAAAATATCTTACATATAAAAAAGCAATTGATTTGCTTTCAAGAAAAGGAATTAAAATCAAATATGGTGATGATTTTGAACCAAAGGCAGAAAGAAAACTCTGTTTTTTGTTTCCAGACACAATTATTTTTACATATGAATGGCCGAGCGAGCTAAAACCATTTTATATCTGGCCAAAAGGAAAAGGTGTTTCTGGTGGATTCGACGCTGTTTATGGAGGAGTAGAAATTGCTTCAGGAGGTAAAAGGGTCCATATCCCAGATATTTTAATAAAACAATTAAAATCAAAGAAGTTGAATCCAGAAGATTTTAAGTGGTATATCGATGCTTTCAGGTTTGGAGCTCCTGAACATGCTGGCTGGAGCATTGGACTTGAAAGATTGACGCAGGCAATTTTATCTCTGGGTAATATTCGGGAAGGTACTTTGTTTCCAAGAGATAGAAGGAGGCTGACTCCATGAGATTCATCTCAATTTCAGAAGCAATAAAGAAAGGAAAAGGAAGAGTAGCTGTGCGTGGTTGGGTTTATCGTGAAAGAGGAAGCAATGAATTCAAATTCATAGTTTTGAGAGATTCTACAGATATTATTCAGTGTGTTTTGAAAAGAGAGAAATTTAAAAATCAATGGAAAGATATAGATGCCCTTCAGATAGAGGCTTCTTTAGAAATTGAAGGCATAATAAAAAGAGACAAACGTGCTACTACAGGACATGAAATCACCGTCGATAAAATAAACATTGTCGGAACTAGTGATGAGTTCCCGATTCAGAAAGACTTGAATGAAGAACTTTTGGGAGATAGAAGACACCTGTGGTTAAGAAGCAGAAAGATGAATGCTGTTTTGAAAATAAGGAGTACTGTTGTTGGGGCGCTTCATGAATATTTTAGAGGAAAAGGTTTTTATGAATTTCAGAGTCCTATAATAATTCCTGGTGGAGCTGAGGAAGGCTCGACAATGTTTGAAGTTGATTACTTTAACAAAAAAATGTACCTTACTCAGACATGGCAGTTATATGCAGAAGCAGCTATGTATTCTCTAGAAAAAATTTATTGTGTTGCTCCGAGTTTTAGAGCAGAAAAATCAAAAACTTCCCGCCATTTAACAGAATACTGGCACACAGAGATGGAGGTTGCCTGGGCAGATCTTGACGAGTTAATGGATTATGCAGAAGGAGTGATTAAGCATGTGCTAAAAAGAGTTCTGGAAAAAAATAAGAAAGAACTTGAAATTCTTAGAAGAAATATTCAGAAATTAGAGCCAATACTGAAAAAGAAGTTTCCAAGGATTACATATGATGAAGCTCTCAAAATTCTGAAGGAAAAGAAAAAAATGAAGGTTTTATGGGGTAAAGATTTAAGGACGATTGAAGAAGAAAGACTCATGGAACTCTATGATACTCCTGTGCTTGTTCATCATTATCCAAAAGAAGCAATGGCTTTCTATAAACCACGAGATCCTAAGAATCCTAAGACTGCGAGATGTTTTGATATGCTGGCTCCAGAAGGAAATGGAGAATTGGTAGGGGGCAGTGAGAGAGATACGAATATAGAAGAACTTAAGAAATCATTGAAGGCAAAAGGAGAAAAACTTGAAGATTATTCATACTATTTTGATATCCATTCCTATGGACCAATTCCACATGGGGGCTATGGGCTTGGAACAGAGAGACTGATAAAATGGATTTGTGGTTTGAATACTATCAAGGATGCAATTGCTTTCCCAAGAACCATGACAAGATTTAAGCCATGAAAATGAAAATTTTGATTGTTGGTGATCCGCATGGAAATTTATCTAAATTAAGAAAAATTCCTAAAAAAGGAATTGATTTAATTTTATTGACTGGAGATTTGGGAAGTGCAGATTTAGCTCGTAAGATATTCTTCGAAAATGTTGAAAGAAAGAAAAAAGGATTAGAGGAATTAAAAGAAGACGCCAAATATGCCAAAAATATTTATATGGGGATACATGATTCCACCATGAACGTTTTAAAATATCTCTCCAGATTTGCTCCTGTTTATACTATCGAAGGAAATGTGGCAATTTTTACTGATTTTGAAGCTAAAAAAGATAGTAAGAAATGGAAGACGAAATTCCCTTCTACTATTAAAGAAATAAAAAAACTTGAAAATGTTCACCTTGTTAAAAATAGATTAAGAATTTTGAATAAAATAAGAATTGGTTTTTTGGAGTGGTTTACAGATACATGTTGGATTAAAGAGTTTAAACCTGCTGATTACAGAAAAAGAATGAAAAAAGCTAAGAAAGAAACTGATAAAGCAAGAAGAGTTTTAAAGAGATTTAAAGGTCTTAATATTTTAATTTGTCATCAACCTCCTTATGGATTTTTAGATAAAGTTGGAAAAATGGCTCCAAGACATTGGAGAGGAAAACACGCAGGAAGCAAGGTCATACTTGATTATATAAGGAGAACACAACCACAATATGTTTTCTGCGGGCATATTCACGAAGGAAAAGGTAAGCGGAAAATTGGAAAAACAGAAATACATAATTTAGGTGTTGGTAGGTATAAAGTTATAGAGATACAAAATCCTTAAAAACTTCAACCTTTTTTTGTTTTAATATGAAAATTAACAGTATTGAACTTAAATGGTTAGGGCATGCAGGATTTTTGATTAAAAACTCTAAAATGATTTATATTGATCCTTATAACATAAAAGATGGTCTTGAAAAGGCTGATTTGATTCTGATAACGCATTGTCATTACGATCATTGCAGTGTTGCAGATATGAATAAGATTGTTAAAGAAGGAACAAGAATAATTGCTCCTGCAGATTGCCAGAGTAAGATAACAAAGTTCAGTGTTCCTGTTAAAATAGAGATAATAGAGCCTGGTCAGGAATTAGATCTTGGGGATGTTGAGATATCCACCCTTCCTTCTTATAATATCGATAAGCACTTCCATCCAAAAGAAGAATCCTGGGTAGGATATCTAATAAAGACGAATGATGTCCTGATATATCACGCAGGAGATACAGATGTTATTCCAGAGATGCAGAAACTTACAGGCTATAAACAATCAGATAAGGAATTTGTAGCACTTCT
>Ga0209977_10000570_pt1 | contig 14713 bp, 14 predicted proteins | sample SumtaG_2_FD_183113 | JGI IMG/M metagenome (GOLD analysis project Ga0209977, IMG submission 183113) | Deep subsurface microbial communities from Indian Ocean to uncover new lineages of life (NeLLi) - Sumatra_00607 metaG (SPAdes) (version 2) | ecosystem: Environmental > Aquatic > Marine > Oceanic... | reverse complement strand
AAAGTGGGGTTTACCCTGAGTTCCAGCCCATTATCATCTTTCTTAGATATAGCAAGTAGCTTTAGAGTATAACCTAATTCATGGGCATAGTATATATCCTTGAGTTCTACATCGGTAATACCTTCAGCATAAATATCGTCATAATCAAAGTCACAATTAAATCCCATCCTTGCGAGGATGGCGAGTTTATGTGCAGAGTCTATTCCATTAACGTCAGTTGATGGGTCTTTTTCAGCATAACCCTTTTGCTGTGCATCTCTTAGCGCATCATCGTATTTCAGATGTTCTTTGGTCATCTTTGTTAATACGTAGTTTGTGGTACCGTTTACGATGCCAAAGATATGTTGTATGTCGTTTGCAATGAAGCTGTCTCTGAGGGCAGATATTACGGGTATACAGCTACCTACACTTGCCTCAAATGAAATACTCTTACCATATTTATGGGCAATTTGAAAGAGTTCTGAACCGTGAAGTGCCAGGAGTGCTTTGTTAGCAGTGACAATATCTTTGCCATTTTGGAGCCCTTTTGTGATAATTTCCTTTGCAGGGTGTATACCACCTATTAACTCTACAACTATATTTATTTCCGGATTATTAAGTATCTCGTCCGCGTCTTGAGTAACAACTATATTATGAGGTAAATTTAACTCTTTCTTTTTGTCTATGCTCCTGTCTGCAACGCCCCTTAAAACGATCTCTCTATCCAGCTTTCCGGCAAATGTAGACGGACTTTCTAAAAGCATTTTTACAACACCTGATCCCACAGTGCCAGATCCGATTAAGCCTACATTAATTGTTTTCATTGCTATGGATTAAGTCTCTTATTTAGAAAATGTGTGGTTGAATTAGTTTGAAATTAATATAGCGAATTAATATAACAAACCACGTGGGCTTTATCAACAAAATTGAATTGTAAATAATTCCGGAAATCATTAGCTTGTTGGTATTTCCAAATGATTTTCCTTGTCATATTAAATCCCCTTTGATAATATTCATGACATGGCAACTACAACCAGAATGGATATGGCTATGAAGTGGGAATCGCACCCGGGTATGATCCGTTTTCAGGATAAGTTGTGGACATTCAGAACGTTATGGCTAATTTAAAGAGCAGAGACATAGTTTCTATCTTAGACTTTACAAAGGCTGAAATATCATACATTTTAGATTTGTCAAAGAAGATAGAGGCAAAAGGCCATCCTGATATATTAAAGGGGAAGGTGCTTGCTAATTTGTTCTTTGAACCTTCCACCCGTACGAGATTGAGTTTTGAAGCAGCAATGAAACGGCTTGGCGGGGAGGTTATCGGGTTTGATGAGCTTGGAACAACCTCTACCGTAAAAGGGGAATCATTAAGAGATTCTGTTAAAATCATTGAGGGTTATTGTGATATCATTGTCTTGAGGCATTTCCTTGAAGGAGCGTCTCGTCTTACGGCTGACTCTGTAAACATACCTGTTATTAACGCTGGTGACGGAGCAAGCCAACATCCCACTCAGACCTTTGTAGACCTTTATACTATAAGGAATACAAAAGGTTCGCTTGAGGATTTATCGGTTGGTTTTCTGGGAGATTTGAAATATGGCAGGACAGCACACTCCCTGGCATATGCTCTAGCTCACTTTAATGCCGATATGCACTTTATTGCACCTCCAAGTCTCAAGATGCCTAAAGATTATCTGGAAGAGTTGAAAATGAGAGGTATTTCATATCATGAGACCGATTCTATATTCGAAGTAAGTGAGGGGCTGGATATTCTTTATTGTACAAGGATACAGAAGGAACGGTTTGCGGATCCGGTAGAATATGAAAAGGTAAGGGGTATTTATAAACTCAGCAGATCCGTATTGGATAAACTCAAGGTTAAAAATGACCTCAAAATACTTCATCCACTTCCGAGGGTAGAAGAAATGGATGAGAGTCTGGACACAACCGATTATGCAGTATATTTCCAGCAGGCTCATAGTGGTGTGCCGGTTAGAGAAGCACTTTTAGCTGCAGTTTTAGGTGCAATACAATGAAAAAACTAGAAGTTTCAGCAATTGAAGAAGGTACTGTTATAGACCAGATTGCAAGCAAGAGTACGTTTAAAGTTGCAAATATATTAAATATTCAGGGAATTGATCAGGTGGTACTGGTCGGAGTTAATCTATCGAGTAAGAAGCTAGGCAAAAAAGGTATTATAAAGATTGGAGGTAAAATACTGACACAAGAGGAGGTAAACAAGATTGCCTTGATTGCCCCGGATGCCACAGTGAACATTATCGAGGATTCTGAACTTGTCAAGAAGTTTAAGGTTGCCCTTCCGGATTCTATAGAAGGAATTGTAAAATGTTTCAATCCAAATTGTGTTAGCAATCATCAGAAGATACAAAGCAGGTTTCATGTAATTAACAAAAATCCCATAAAGATAAGGTGTCATTATTGCGAACGTCTGATGGGGACGGATGATATAGAATTGGCTTAAGAGATTAAGTCTGACTGTAGAGTTTGAATACACTCTTCTGCATATGCATGAAAGGCTTTAGTTGGTCAGATATCATCACCCATCATATCATTCTATTTTTCCGCACGTTCTATTTCCCTGTTTATTTTGAGTTTGGTTTGAAGTGAAGCTTATTGTACGTAACCTTGTACAGTTTAGGAGGTAAAATGGGTAATTTTATAAGTCGTATTATTCGAGCTGCAAAGCTGGAGGCTCACCTTTATGAAGAAGTAGAGGCTGACAAAACTGCAATGCGTCAGGCCATGTTGGTTGTAGTTCTTTCAGGTGTTGCGGCAGGGTTGGGAAATATATCAAAAGGAGGGCTTTCAGGAATTCTGCTGGGGACAGCTGCAGCGCTGGCAGGATGGTATATATGGGCGTTTCTTATTTACCTGATTGGTACGAAGCTGTTACCGGAACCTCACACCAGATCAGATATTGGAGAATTGTTGAGGACTATAGGGTTTTCAAGCTCACCGGGCTTGATTCGGGTACTGGGCGTTATTCCGGGGCTAGAAGGGGGAGTTTTCTTCATGGTTGCTACAGTCTGGATGTTGGTGGCAATGGTAGTTGCGGTGAGGCAGGCGCTAGATTATACAGGAACGATGCGTGCTATAGCCGTCTGTATAATTGGTTGGATTGTTCAGATACTGATTATCATGTTATTGCTTTCTCTTTTTGGGGGCTTGCCAAAGCCAACTTAATTTCATTTTTTAGTTCTTTGCTCTATTTCACTTATAAGTATGTCTATAACTTTTCTATTTTCCAGAATGCTTGCCAGTTTATTATATTCATTTCCGGAGAAGAAATGTGTAAGAATTGGCTTGAAAAAGATCATGACCTGATTGCCTATAAAATTTAAAGGCCGAACAGATTCAAGGAATATTATAGCGGGTAATGACATTTTTCTCCGAACTACATAGTCTGCCAGCTTTTTGATTAATATAATATCATCATCTTTAAGTTCAGTGTCACCAGTTGCAAATGCATGTTTGAAACCATTAATAATCTTTCGTATTTCGACCATAGTGCAATCTCAATATTATTTGCGCCGTATAACCGCTTGCCCAACTGTACTATTGGGGGTGGGTAAGCCGCAGGTTTTTGTAGAATCTGATTTTTAGAAATGGTATCAGAACGATGTTTTTATGTCAAAATCAAAGTATTCAGGATGTTTCAGAAAGTATATAATCAATTCTACAATTTCTGTTTTGTGCAATAAACAGATGTGGAAACAGATGTGAATTAATGACTGAAAGGAGCGTATTTGTTACTTGACCAGTTCTATTTCAACCCGTAATACGCAACAAACTATGAAATGGTATGTCGTCCATACGCGTTCCAGACACGAGAAGCAGGTGGATTTGCTCTTAAGTGATAAAGGGATTGAGACATTTCTCCCTCTTGTCAATACACTTAGCAGAAGGAGGGACAGGAAGAAGTACGTAGACATACCTCTTTTCCCAGGATATATATTTGTGCATGTGGATGACGATGAAGAACGCATTTCCAGTGTTAAATATACAAGGGGAGTGGCGAGGATACTTGGTACAGACATAGGCAAGCCAACACCAATACCCGATAAACAGGTTTTAAATATAAAGACAATTGTAGAAAATAAAGTTGAATTAGACCCCTTTCCATATCTTAAGAAAGGTACACAGGTGAGAGTAAAATCAGGGCCGCTTAAGGGAGTAGAGGGGATTCTGGTTGAAAGGAAGGGGTCTTACAAGATTGTGATACATGTTGATTTGCTTCAGAAAGGCGCTGCGGCTGAAGTATATATCGCTGATGTTGAGTCAATCTAATCGTTGTTGTAATCTTTTTAATATCACAGAAGCAGGAAATAAGCCGAGTTCTGTTTTAGATGACCATTAATCTAGTCTCGATGTTACCATCGAGATCAATCGGTTTACCCGGAGGCTTAAAAGCGGACCACTCATGCCTCTCTATTTAGCCTTTCTCCCAGTGGGGTTTACCATGCCTCCCCGATCACTCGGGAAGCGGTGGGCTCTTACATTAATCCGCCTTAGGCGGACCCACCTTTTCACCCTTACCCTGAAAATACAGGGCGGTATATTTTCTGTGGCACTTTCCTTGGGATCGCTCCCACTCCGTGTTACGGAGCACTGTGTCCTATGGAGCTCGGACTTTCCTCTCCATATCTATTATCATGTAAGAAAATTGATGTTATTAGAACTGGAGCGGCCATCTCACCTGCTTCTGGATTGGTACTCTTCATTAAGAAAAAGTATGCGTTTGCAATTTGGGCAAAGAACTAAATCATTTCCGCCCATGAGTGAATTCAGGGTTTGTAGTGTTATGTTCATAAAACAACCGCCACATACATTATCAACTACTTCTATAATAGCTTTTCCGCCCTTTACATTCGATAATCGTTTATAATGATATAATGTGTCCTCGTCTAACAAATTTGAATATTTTTCCTGATCATTCTGTAGCTTTTCAATCTCTTCGTCAGTTTTTTTTACGTCTTCATCCACACTCTTTATAAACTCATTTAGTTTCTCTTCGTCTTGTTTTAATTCTTCTGTTAATTTTTTATATTCTGTGCCGGTTGCCTCTAATGTGGACATCATGCTTAAGATTTCATCTTCCAATAGGGACTTGTCTGCTTCTTTACAGCCTATTTCAGAACGTAATGCACTGTACTCTTTATTTGTTTTAATCGAATTTAATTGGACTTTAAATTTATTTATTTGTTCCTCATCAGTCTTTAAATCTAATTCTTTTGTGCCGATTCCTTTTTGTGCCGATAATAATTCTTCGTGTTTCTGTTCTGAGAGCGCACTTTTACTTTCTAGTTGAATCTTATTTTCTTGAACCTCTTTCTTTCTATATTCCTTGTGTTCTTCCAGTTCTCCTATCTTATTTCTCAGCAGTTGTAATCGTCTTAGTACTTCTATTCTTTCGATCATGGAATTTCTGCACACATAGACATTATATTGTCATTGTGCTTTTTACTTTCCTTCTCCAACGCTATCTAAAAATCCCTCTAGTATTCGACTTCTAACGGGATGCTGTAGTTTCCTGACAGCTTTTGCTTCTATTTGTCTTACTCTTTCACGGGTTACCATGAACTTCTTGCCGACTTCCTCAAGTGTATATGTGTAACCATCTCCTATGCCGTAGCGAAGCTTAATTATCTCCCGCTCCCGATATGTGAGTGTGTCAAGGACACTTTCTACTTTTTCCTTAAGCATCTCTTGTGCAGCTGCTGAAACTGGAGATTCTGCTTTTTCATCCTCTATAAAATCTCCGAAAACACTATCATCACTTTCTCCTACAGTTCTGTCTAGAGAAATTTGATGTCTAGAAATCTTCAGTACTCTTCTTGCTTCAGATACGGATATTTTCACGTCTCTTGCAATTTCTTCTATATTAGGTTCTCTACCCTTTTCTTGTAATAGCTTTTTTGAGACGTTTCTTATTTTACTCATTGTTTCGATCATATGGACGGGGATTCTAATAGTTCTGGCTTGATCAGCTATTGAACGAGTGATGGCTTGTCTTATCCACCAGGTAGCATAGGTGCTAAATTTGTAACCTCTTCGATATTCATATTTGTCAACAGCTCTCATCAGCCCTGTATTTCCCTCTTGTATAAGATCCAGAAAACTCAGACCGCGATTTCTATATTTTTTTGCAATACTTACTACCAGCCTCAGGTTTGCACCAGAAAGTTCCCTTTTTGCAGCTTCATGTTTTTTATAAATTCTTTCGATAGAATCCATATGTTGTCTTAATTTTTCAGGGGACTCATGTGCCAGGTTCTTAAATTCATTAAGACTGAATTTTAAATTTCGTAATTTTCCATTTCCTTTGTTATATTTTTTTTGTAGTTTAATCTTTTTTTCAATATGATTCATTTCAATAGATATTTCTTGCAGATGTTTTACTATCGGTTGTAGTTTCTTGGTGCGGATATTTAGTTCCTCAAGAATTACTGCTCCTTTCCTCTGACGGTTTCTAATATTCCTTAATAGTCTTAATCTATCCTTTGCGGATGTTTTCCTTAGCTTTAGTTTGTCATAATCTTCTTTATTCTTCTTTAAGAGCGTTTTTAATATTCTTGCCCTTTTTGGAAATTGCCTAAGAAGTCTTTCTTTGTGATTTTCGAGTTCCACATTAATAGCTAATGTACGGTCAAAGGGAAGCACACCGTTAGTAATATCCTCCAGAATTTTCAAACAAGCTTCTTGTGAAAAGTCAGATTTAAATATTTTTCTGAGAAACCCTTTTCTCGTTGTTTCTATTTTCTTGGCCAGGGATATCTCTTCTTCTCGTGATAATAGAGAAATTCCCCCCATCTGAGTTAAGTACATCCTTACAGGGTCCTCAATTCTTTCCGTAATAGTTCCACCTTCATCAAATTTACTTTCCTCTTCATGTAATTTTCCTCCTTCTGTCCCTGTGGTATCACGAGTTTCTATCTCTGTTTCTTCTATTAGGTCAATGCCTAGCTCATCTAACATCATTAATATTTCATCAATCTTCTCAGGCTGCATTAAAGTATCGTCTGGTAAGATGTCATTTAACTCCTCGTATGTTATAAATCCCTTTTCCTTGCCTTTTTGTACAAGGGTTTTGATTCTTTGGGTCAGTTTTTCCATTAGAAAGTTCTCTCCCTATTTAATTTAGTTAGTAAAGAAAATTTATCCAGAATTTCCTAGAGAATGAAAATCAATATTCTTTTTGTGGAACTTAGTAAGTAATTTGTCAGCTTCTTGCGTAGATTCTGTTGATTTACCTAAAACTAACATTCTTTTCTTTGTTTGTCTTAGTTCTTCCTTTGTCTTCTTTTTCTTTATAAATCGAATACAGTCATTAAGTAGCTTTTCGCTGTTTTGAGTTTCTTCGGCTGTGGCGTATCCTTCTGACGTATTTTGTTTTAAAATTGTGTCAATTAAGCCTCCACTGATTTCTACCGTATTTAACAACGGAAAGACGTCATTTAGTTCCACATTTTTTCCTTGAGAATCAATTTTAAATATCCTTTCAGCAATATTTCGAAGATTTTCATTGCTAAAGTTACCTAACCCTATATCTGATCGAACCTTCTTGATCAGATCGTTCCTGTTTATCATTATGCTCAAAATGGTCATTTCTATTGTCTGATCAGCATTTGATTTAGGTTTGTTTAGAGTATCTGTTTTTTTATTGTAAAGTTGGTTTTTGCCTGGCCTGTCTTTTTTCAAATGCTTACGCAGGTCATTTTCTTCTACGGACATTTCTTCAGCTATCCTCTTAATGGTTAATTCACGCTTTAGGATATTAGGGATTTTTATGGCCGTTGATAGTATATCGTCTATTGCCGATGCTTTTCCGGAAACAGAAGACATATCCCACTTACTCTCTGAAAGTTTTATTTTAAAGCTGAAAAAGTCATATGCCTTTTCCACTTGTTCTAAAAACTTTTCTGCACCCTTTTTAACGAGGAAATCATACGGATCATAATTTTCAGGTAAAAGAACAACTCTTACATCGAAATCTTCCTCAATAAATATATCTAAGTTTCTTTCCGAGGATTTCTGCCCTGCTGTGTCTGCATCGAATACTAATATAGCTTCGTCACAATAACGTCTTAATAACCTGACATGTTCGCGTGTTAATGCGGTACCAAGTATTGCAATAGACCAGTCTATTCCACATTGATGTGCCATTATAACGTCTGTATAACCTTCCATAAGCAGTATCTTGCGCTTCTTAATTATGGCGTTTTTTGCCAGGTTAATTCCGTAAAGTGCCTTGCTTTTATTAAAAACCGGGGTTTCCGGCGAGTTAAGATACTTGGGCAAAGAGTTATCTAATACCCTTGCTCCAAACCCTACAGGCCTGTTTTGAAAATCAAAAATTGGAAACATCAATCTGTTACGGAAACGATCGTAAGATCCACCAGCCTGCTTTTTTAATATGAGGCCTGCATTTGTAAGTGATTGTGTACTGATATTCCAGTCTTTTGCCTTTTTCACTATTGAATCCCAGCGATTAGGAGAATATCCCAATCTGAATTTTTTGATAGAGTCGTCATTTATTAATCTATTTGAGAGATAATCTTTTGTGCGTTTGCCTGCTTTTGTTTTCAACAGCATTTCACTGAAAAAAGATGCAGCCTGCTCATTGGCCTCGTACAAGGCGCTGGCCCCTTGATGTTCTTTCCGTGTATTAAAATCATTAATCCTGATATTTGCTTTGTCGGCAAGCGTCTTAACGGCCTCTGGAAAGGTTAAACCCTCTTGTTTCATCAGAAAATTGAAAATAGTTCCACCTTCTCCGCAGCCGAAACATTTATAGATTTGCTTTTCTACATTAACTGTAAAGGACGGGGTTTTTTCGTGATGAAAAGGACAAAGTCCTATAAGGTTATTTCCTGCCCGCTTAAGCGAAACATAGCCGGAAACAACCTCAGATATGTTTAAAGCTCTTTGGATTTCGGAGATCTTCTCCGTTGGAATAAATAGGGCCATAGTCAAATATCAATAATATTCTAAATCCAATAAGTATATCACATTAAAGATAAAAGTCAATATTTCAAATTGTTAGATAAAAAAGGCTAAATTTGTGCCCGGCTTTTAATACTTCTCCGCTCTTTTTTCATCTAATTATACAACATATAATGCGATGTTCAAGGGTATGGTACTATATTTTGACTTGATATGTGGACTGTTTCACAGGTAAGTTGCTATAACTACTTATATGTTAATATGTTAAGGAGATTAAGTGTATTTTTCTTATTTTTTATTTTTTTTCGTTATTTATATATTTTAGGGACTTTTCTTCCGATATTACAAACAATTTCATAAGGTATCGTATCTATTAATCTTGCAGATGTTTCGATTGAAATCGTTTCGTTTTTCTGCTTTCCGTACAGTACGGCCTCACTCCCAATATTAACATTAGGTACATGAGTTACATCTATAAAGCATCTGTCCATACATACTCTGCCAATAATTGAGGTTTGTTTTCCATTTACGAGTACTTTTCCCAAGTTTGAAAGGTATCTGCTGAAACCGTCTTTATACCCAACGGGTATCGTTGCCACGTCTGTTGGTTTTGATATTTTGAATGTTCTGCTATAGCTAACGGTATTCCCTGCATCAAGATGCTTAAGGTTAATTATCCTTGTCTTGAGGCTCATAACGGGTTTCAAGTCAATACTTCTTGAAACGTAGTCTGAAGGAAATATTCCGTAAAGGATTAACCCGGGTCTTACCATATTGAAATACGAATCTGGCAGGTCTAATATGGCAGCGCTATTGGCAGCATGTATTAATGGAATATGTATTTTCTCTTCTTCAAGTTGTTTAAGGGTTTTTTTAAAGATTTTGGTTTGTTCGTGAGTGAAAGATTTATCATTTTCATCGCATGAATGGAAGTGAGTAAATATTCCTTCAATTGTTAAGTTTTCAATTTGCAACAATAACTTTATAAGAGATAATGCTTTATCTGGATGTACGCCTGTACCTCCCATTCCGGTATCAACCTCTACATGAATCCTGGCGTTGCAGTGACTCTTTTTTGTGATTTCAGATATTTTCTTTGCGGCATCAAGATTGTGGACTGTTATTCCCAATGAATGTTTCAAGACTTCTTCTGTTTGTTCCGGCAAAATGGGATTTAAGAGGAGGATAGGCACATTTATATTGTTTTCCCGAAGTTCGATTCCTTCCTCCGGATCCGCTATGCCAAGCAAATCTACACCGTTTTTTGACAGTATCTTACTGATTTCAACAGCGCCATGTCCATATGCATCAGCCTTGACAATTGCTAAAATCTTTATACCATTGCCGACTTTTTTTCTAATTGATCTGAAATTATGTCTAACCGCATCAAGATCAATTTCAATCCATTTAACTCTATGCATAAATTTAGTCCTTCGTAGCAAGAAAGAGAGAGAAATGACTCATCTGGAAATTTATGGAAATTCTTTGTCCATTTTAGTTTCCTTATGCAAAAACACAAGATTTTTTAAAAATTAGTTGACGCATTTCAGACACAAGCTAAAATCTACCTAAAAAAAAGGAAGAGGAGGAAAGTATTATGGGATTGGCCGTAACTCTCAGGATTGCAGAATTAGATGACAACAAAATGTTCTTAAAGCGTTCCAGATTTCCCAAGGCAATGGGAAGTATGCTATTAGGTTTAAGTTTTGTCTTTTTTATTATGTACAAAGCAGCAAACGTATATTTGTTGATACTGCATAACTCACCCGCCATTGTTGATAAAATATTGTTTTTTGCACTTATCGGTTCGTTTCTTAGCTTTCCTATTCTTGGATTATTATTGCTCCTTTATGATAAGAACATATTGGTGGATAAAAAGCGTGAAGAGATTTATATACGCTTTAGATTTTTGTACATACCTATTTGGAGAATTAGAATTCCTTTTGCCAGGATAGAGGAAATCCTGGTAGAAAATGTATGCAAAAGTAAAACGGTTGCTATGGCGAGGGCAGGGGAGTCGGGCAAAAAGATACGTGCAGGGTATTGGCTAATGAGCCTGAAAGGTAAAGATCTGAACAAATTTTATTTCGATAGGCATCCTAAAAAAGAAGAGGTTCTCTCATATGCAGAAAATCTTTCCCGTTTAGCCTCGAAAAAAGTTACTGTGATTCAATCTTAGGAACATAATATATATGGTTAAACTCAAGATTGGTGTTGTCCCGTATATGAATGCAAAACCATTGATATATGGACTTGAAAAACAATCTGATAAAATAGATTTGCTATACGGTGTCCCCTCTGTATTACCGGAAAAGCTTGAGAAAGACGAATTAGACGTAGTGCTAATGCCATCTGTGAACTACTTTAGAGGTAATGGTTACAAGATTATTCCCGGAAGTTCTATCTCTTCAAGTGGTCCGGTAGAAAGTGTAAAACTTTTTATTAAAACTCCTACGATTGAAAAGATTAAGGTCGTTGCGCTTGACAAAGATTCTTTAACTTCTTGTGTTCTTACTAAAATCATTCTTTGGAAAAGATACTCGTTGAAGCCGGAGTTTATAACGCTGGAAGATAAAAGTAAGATTTATAATGGGCACGCTGATGCATTCCTCGTAATAGGCGATGATGCTTTAAAATTACAGGAAGAGGGTTTTACCGTTTTAGACCTGGGGCAGGAATGGAAGGAATTAACGGGATTACCTTTTGTGTATGCATTCTGGATTACCAGATCAGAATCCAAGTTACACGGGGTTGGTAAGCTTTTAACGGATGCAAAAGAACATGGCTTAAAGTCCTTAAATGAAATAGCATGTCTTGAGGCCGAGAGACTTAAATTAGGAAAAGATCATTGCCTTCGGTATCTTGAAGAATCAATCAGGTACAATTTAGGCGAGCAGGAAATAAAAGGACTTAAATCTTTTTACAATTACGCACTGGAAATGGGCGAGGTTGATAAGGGAATTAAGATTGAATTCTATAATGAATAATGTGATAGACAAGGTGTCTTCCGACAAAAGATTGTCTTTTGAAGAGGGTGTAGACCTTATTAAGTCATTTGATTTAATAGGGCTGGGTACTGCAGCAGATAGACTCTGTCAAAAACTTCACCCTGAGCAATATAGGACATACATCATAGACCGTAATATAAACTATACCAATGTTTGTATTTCCGGATGCAAATTCTGTGCTTTTTATAGGGAGAAAGATGACAGGGATAGTTACGTGTTATCTAAAGATGAACTTTTTGAAAAAATAGAGGAAACGATATCACTGGAAGGGACACAAATTTTAATGCAGGGGGGTTTGCATCCTGATTTGAAACTTGACTATTATGTAGATCTCCTAAAGTCGATTAAGGAAAGATTTACTATACATATTCATTCATTTTCTCCTCCGGAAATAATTTACTTTTCAAAGTTGAATAATTTGCCGATAAAGGAAGTCTTAATCTTATTAAAGGATGCGGGTCTTGATACAATTCCAGGTGGAGGAGCGGAAATACTTACAGATAGATGCAGGGGCCTGTTAAGTCCTCATAAATGTTCTGTAAGTGAATGGCTTCAGGTGATGAAGGAAGCGCATGGATTGGGAATAAGAAGTACTGCGACAATGATGTTTGGACATATTGAAAGCCTGGAAGAAAGGATTACTCATCTGGAAAAAATCAGACAACTTCAGGACGAGACAGGGGGATTTACCGCATTTATACCGTGGACATTTCAACCAAAGAATACCGCTTTACTACTGTCTGCGGAAAAAAGGGTAAGTTTTGAAATTGGCGGGTTTGATTACCTTAGAACTTTGGCGGTTTCGCGCTTATATCTGGATAATATACCCAACATCCAGGCTTCATGGGTAACACAGGGCCCTAAGATTGCACAGCTTGCGTTAAGATTTGGAGCCAATGATATGGGAAGTACAATGATTGAGGAAAATGTAGTAAAAGCAGCCGGAGTAAACTATCGCATGAAAAAAGAGGAAATAATATCATTAATAGAAGGCTTAGGCCTTGAGGCAATGCAAAGAGACTGTTATTACAATATCATAAACCCGTTATTGGCTTAGTATATTGCATCCCATTAATTAGTGTTGAAGCTACATTGTGAAGAAATTCTACGATGTTTTGCCGCATATCAATCGTTTTCCTGGCCAGGTATATTAACTTTACCATTTCCATTTTTACTTTCAGTTTTTACTTCCTGATTTATTGTCAGCGTAAGTGTTTTGCTTATCAGAAGGATATTTTTTTAATGACTATATTTTCTCCACTTGACAACTTTCCACATAGATGATTTAATTACGCCTTAATAGAAATCTGTGCAAAAAGATACATTAAAAATAAATGAACTTAATACTTGCTCCGTTTAGGATTACGGGTGCCTTTGGCATCAATATTGTCAGGGAGATAGGCAGGATGGGATTGTTTCTTGCTGAGTCTTTCTTCTGGATGTTATTCCCACCGTATTTGATACAAAGAATTATTAAGCAAATTAATTTTATTGGTGTAAAGACTACTTTAGTTATTCTCCTGACCGGTTCATTCACCGGGATGGTTCTTGCATTACAAATTTACTACACATTGGTCAAGTTTGGCGCTGAGGCCAGGCTTGGTTCCGTGGTAGCCTTATCATTAATCAAGGAGCTTGGGCCGGTTATTTGTGCTTTAATGGTTGCAGGGCGTGCAGGTTCTGCCTTGGCGGCGGAGATTGGTATCATGAGGATAACCGAACAGATCGATGCCCTTGATGCCATGGCGCTTAATCCATACAAGTATCTTATCATTCCTAACTTAATAGCAGGTATAATATCTCTCCCTCTCTTAAATTTTATCTTTGTAACAGTTGGTGTTTTCGGGGGATATACTGTGGGAGTGGGGCTGATGGGGTTATCCAGTGGAACTTATTTCGGCGGGATTAGAGACTTTGTTGACGCAGGAGATATTCTCGAAGGATTGTATAAATCCCTAAGCTTCGGCATCTTGATAACATGGATAAGCTGTTACAAGGGATATTTTACAGGATATGGAGCAGAAGGCGTAAGCAAGGCGACAACTCAGGCAGTAGTACTTTCTTCGGTCGTTATCCTGATATGGGATTATTTTATGACGTCTATATTGGTGTCTTAATAAAGAGTAGCAATGATTGAAGTTGTTGATTTATACAAAAACTTTAACGATTTTAAAGTACTTAAAGGTATCACCTTAAAGGTGGAAAAAGGCCAGACCATGGCCCTGATCGGGGGCAGTGGTAGAGGAAAATCAGTGCTGTTGAAGCACATAATTGGCCTGTTGAAACCGGATAGTGGTAAAATACTGATAGATAATCAGGATGTCAGTAAACTCAGAGGAAAGAAACTTAGACAATTAAAGGAAAGATTCGGTATTGTCTTTCAGGGGGGTGCGCTGTTCGACTCCATGACTATTTTTGAAAATGTGGCATTTCCGCTCAGGGAAAAGACAAAGCTGAATGCTTCTCAAATCCGTGAAACGGCATTTAAAGAGTTGGCCGAAGTAGGCTTGTCGGGTGCGGAGAATAAGTATCCAGCTGAAATCAGCGGGGGAATGAAGAAACGGGTAGCCCTTGCTCGTTGTCTGGTTCTGAATCCTGAGATAATCTTGTTTGATGAACCGACAACAGGCCTTGATCCCTTAATCGGTAAGGCAATCCATAATATGATAAGATCATGTCAAAAACGTCATAACCTTACTGCTCTCATAGTGACGCATGAGATTCCGGCAATTTTTCCTCTGGTGGATCGTATTGCT
>Ga0209977_10000569_pt1 | contig 14716 bp, 13 predicted proteins | sample SumtaG_2_FD_183113 | JGI IMG/M metagenome (GOLD analysis project Ga0209977, IMG submission 183113) | Deep subsurface microbial communities from Indian Ocean to uncover new lineages of life (NeLLi) - Sumatra_00607 metaG (SPAdes) (version 2) | ecosystem: Environmental > Aquatic > Marine > Oceanic... | reverse complement strand
GTCCAGGTGATAGCCGCCTCAGAGGGCTTGAATTTTTCCAATGCTTGACACACAATCTTTTTGGACTCATCAATTCTTTTCTGAATCTCCTCTTTCCTACCTTCACTAACCTTTTCTTCTTTCATTATTCTTACCTCCTGCAACTTTTCTGTTTAACTGCTATTCACCCCTTAACCATCTTCCTACCCTTGGTTTCAGTGCTTTCTTCATCTCATTTGCCTTCGGTGATATCCCAGCTATATTATTGAGCTCCTGGGGGTCCTCTTTAAGATCGTACATCTCCCAGCTATCCATACTTTCTCTGTATATTATTTTAAGCTCCTTCTTTTGGTAATAGTATATGGGTCTATCCGTCTCCGTCTCGTGTGCGCTTTTCTTACCAATAGCCTCGCCAAAACATCCCTTCTCAGGATAATCCTTAAGGGGAAGAACGGAGTAACCTTTAAAATTTTCCTCTGGCTCAAGGCCAAAAAGATGAACGATAGTGGGAGGTATATCAATATTACTGACCAAGGTATCGGAAACCTCATCTTTATCTTTTTGATAATCAAAGATGAGAAAAGGTACATTTATAAGCTCTGAATACATCTTGCCATCATGAGAGAGACCGCCGTGCTCACCAAACTCATCGCCGTGATCCGAGCTCATAATAATGACTGAATTCTCTAAGAGGTCAAGTTTTTTTAATAGGTTAAAGAACTCCTCAACATAACCGTCCACTTCCCGAACATGGGCAAAGTAGAGTTTTTTTAGAAGTTCTACTTTGTCTTTGTCTGAGAGGTCTCTTTTCAGAAGCGTATTTTTAAATAAATCAAACATCTCTTCCTTACTAAGGTTAATGGAAGGATCAACCATATCAAGATATTTTCTTTCAGGGACATAAGGTTCATGCACATCCATATAGTGAAGCCAGAGGAAAAATGGTCTATATTCTCCTCCTTTGATATACGAGGATAGCCATTCATCTACCTTTTTGTTAATCTCGTCTCCTTTTATATAAGGGACTTCCTGGCTCACCTCAGCCTCCATAGAATCATAAAAAACATCCCAGCCTCGGTTCCACCCAAAATAATCACTAACATAAGGATTTGAGTGAAAGCCGGCTGTAGTGATGCCGGATCTCTTAAGCACTTCAGAGATTAAAGTCTTCTTTGGTGAAAGTTTTTTCTCCCTTCCGTATTCAAGATAATAAGAAGAGGTAAGTATTCCTGGAAATGAGGCCTGAGTGTATGGTCCAGTAGCCTGCATGTTGGTAAACTTGAGGTACCTTTCCTGAAGAGAGTCAATAAAAGGGGTTAGCTTGTTTTTGTTACCATAACACCCAAGCACATCTTTTCTCAGTGTATCTATGGTGAATAGAATAACATTTTTCATTTTGTACTCCTGTTTGGTTTTGTTTTTCCTTATGCTTTCACTCTGACTTTATTTTTATTATCAAAGTGCTGGGAGCTTAAAAACGGGTTGCCTTTCAGCTAAATACTTCTTCGTACAAAAAGGGGAGCCAAAACCGTATCTTTCGGCACATTCCATTAGCTTATCGTACACTTCTGGTCTGAAGATAAGCTTGGTAGGTTTCACCTTATCTTCTAGCATGCTTCTAATTAAAGTACCGCTAAATTTTTGTCTTTCCTTACTATGAGCGCATAAGCCAGAGTAGGTTACCTCTCCACATATTGGACAATACCACCACTCTAAGACCCGCACCGGCTTAATCTTTAATCTCTCTTCAGAAATCTGGTCAAATATCCGGTGAGCATCATAAGGATCATAAAAGCTACCTACTCCGGCATGGTCTCTACCAAACATGTGATGAGTGCATCCTAAGTTTGTCCTTAGTATGGCGTGGAAGATAGCTTCTTTTGGTCCAGCATAGCGCATATCCCACAGGGCAATAGAAACAAGGTGTATATCATCTCTAAAATATCCTGCCTCACAAAGCTCACCATGGCACAAAGCAATGGCCTCATCTATATAGTCACCCATCCTTTTTGGTCCAATTATACAGTTTACCAGCACTCCTGTCTGCAGCTTTTCTACCGGAAGTTCTCCATTAGCAGAAAACCAGGCCCCCTTCATCAGCCATTCATGTCCACTGTGAGGCACATTCCTTGTTTGATGGGCCACTACTCTTTTCCAACCCTTTTGAGCTATTTTTTCTCGCAGTTGTCTGGGTGTATACCAGAATTTATCAAAAGGCGGCTGAAACTTAGGGGGATTTACCAGGGTAATTTTTCCTCCCATGAAGGTATTTTCCCATCCATTAAGCATCCTTACCCCAGGATGTTTTTCATCGGTTGTACCCAGAACAGCTTTTGCCATTTTCATTTTATCGAGCCCAAAAATCTCCTCCACTTCCAAGATAGCCAGGGCAAAGTCAGAATAAGTAAGAAGAATGGTATCTCCTTCTTTAATTTTCTTTGCCTGGATTTGCTCATCTTTCACATCCAGAACAATGGGAATAGGCCAGAGCGTGCCATCTCGTAAGGTCATTTTTTCGCATACCGCATCAACGTCTTCCCTACCCATAAAACCTTCTAAGGGAGTAAAAAAACCATAGGCAATATCAATACATTCTCTGGCACATCGTCCGCTAAGGGAAACCTGTTTTAGCCCTTTAATCAGCTTCTTGGCCTCTGACGATCTTACCACCCTTTCTACAATCTCTTTGTTGCCATGTCCTTTAAATACCATCTTTCACCCCTTAATTATCTTAATTGCGAGCTTACGATTAATGTGCTACTTCTGCTTGCAATTCATCCCATCCCTTTTTTGCTATTCGACGTATCATTGAACTCTTTGACAGCTTGACTCGCCCATACACCTGAAATGTCTTAACCTTTTCGGTAGGAAATTAGCAATTAAGACTATTAGTATCCTAATTGCTCCAGGCGTGATTGGACTCGGTCTTTCATTTCCTCGGTGGTCCTATCTTTTGTTTTCGCGGCTTGCCCAAACTGACAACGAATTATATGTTGCCCTTCTAAACCCTCATAATCTGGAGCATAACGGTATGCGCGAGGTACAATGTTATTATGACCATACACTGGATCGAAACTACAGGACGGATTGACAAATTCCCAAACTATCTCACCTTCGTGAGCTACCTCAAAGATCCGTCCGGCATCAGAATCGGTGATTAATGTATTACCATTAGGTAGTCGCTGGCATCCTCCTTGATTGGAGCTGAAAAAGGCAAACGGTGGATCATCCTTATACTCCCACTCAATGGCATTGGTCTTCGGGTTGATCTCCACTACCCTAGAATAACTGAACTTGGAAAAGGGGCGATGCATCAGGGGACACATAACATCTATCTCTGGATCCAGATGTTCGTAGGCCAACCATTCCCAGACCACTTCGCCCTATCCTTCATAACAGGATTTGGTAAATCTTATCCCCGTGGAGATAAGCCAAGAGAACCGATAGTTTTCTGGCCAAGAGATTATTCTTCTCGCTTCTGCTGAAATTTCTTATCCAGGTTCTCAGTCACGAACTCCACAATCTGTTCCTTGGGTGGCAGTTTCGACAACGTCTCCCAGGGAGGTAAGTAATCCAGTTTCTCGGCATACGAGACAACATCATCCAAGTTATCAAACACCTTATGGAATGCACTTAAAAGCTTATTCTGGGTCTCAGTTGGGGTAAAAGGATGGATGAATCCTACATCTAAAGCAAGCGATTGTTCAAGCACCTTCAATGTCTGAGGATAATCCTCTATTCTGTAGGACACCTCCTGACCATAACGGCAGGTCCAGGGGCAACCCTTGCCATATCCCCGTTTCACTTGGAACAAGGCCTGACCAGGAATGGGAGTCCGTTGGGAAATTCTCACAGGAACCCCTTCTGCCCGAAGGGTGTCTTGGAGAGCCTGGCGAAATCGTCCCGGGGATATGTCCAACCCTGCTGCTTCAGGATCAACTTTGAAATAGTAAATATAGTATGAGTGGGTCCTGTCATCTGGCACATAAGGCGGAATAATACCTGGTATTTCACTGAGGGCTTTGGAGATATAGGTTGCTTTTTCTCGACGAGCCCTCATGTACTTATCTAATCTTTTGAGTTGGCTCCGGGCCATTGCTGCAGAAAAAATACAAATTCGGTAGTTCCATCCCATGGTGTACGCGTTGTATTCTCTTTCTTGGTCCTTACTTACTATTTCACCAAACATTCTTACCATATCAGCAAGATCGCGGTATACCTCATTGTTTGTACAGAGAAGCCCTCCTTCTCCTCCACCAGGAAAAGCCTTGAGTGGCATAGTACTCATTCCGCTAATATCTCCTAAGCTCCCTACTTTCTTTTCTTTGTACTCAGCACCAGCTGCCTGTGAGCCATCCTCTATCACAACGAGGTTATGTTTGCGCGCAATGGAGTAAATTTCATCATAATCTGCTGGTAGACCATGATAATCTACCGCCATAATAGCTTTCGTACGATCCGTAATTTTTTCTTTGATCTTATCAGGGTCAATGTTGAAAGTCCGAGGGTCGATATCTACAAAAACAGGGATTGCGTTGTGGTGCAGTACAGCAGTAGCTGAAGCTAAAAAGGTTAATGCAGGTACCAAAACTTCATCCCCGGGTTCTATACTGATGCCTGCAACACAAGCATGCATTGCTGCAGTACCACTGTTTAGCGCTAGACAATACTTCATTCCTGTATATTCACTGTATTCCTTTTCCAGTCCTATTACTTCTTCATTCTCTTTACCCCAAAAGTCTCTTCGGTCCATTACTCGTTGAATGGCTGCTTTGTCCTCTTCAGTTACGATTGGCCACTCTGGATATTTAAAATCCTCTGGAATTGCTTTGGAACCACCGTGAATAGCTAACTTTGACATTTTGTTCCTCCTTATGGTCATTCTGTGACTTAGGTTATTCTTCCGTGAAAACCTTGGAAGAAACATAACTTGAGAAAATACCGAGAGACAAGGAAAAGGAAATACTGGAAAAGACTCTTCGGTCCCGAGGTTCCTCTATATCTTCTTTGCGATAGCCAAAGCTTGCTCTGCAACCTGAAGAGTCTTTTTTACATCTTCATCGGTATGGGATAAACACGAAAACCAGTGGTGTCTGGGATGAAAGAAAACTCCTCTCTTGATTGTTTCACTATAGAACGCCCTCATTAATTTCTTGTCTTCTTCCGTACCCGGGTCTCCCTCCTCATATATCCTCTCATACCATATCTTCTCGTAATCCTCTTTGTTGCCAAAAATCAAAAAAGGCATTATGGGTAACCCAATAACGTCTGCTCTTACCCTTTTACTCTCAATGATTTCTTTCAATCCTCTTGAGAGGTGCTCCCCTATTTTCCACAGATGGTTTATCACATTATTATTCTCTAGTTCCTGAATTGTCGCTAGGGCAGCTGCTATTCCAAGAGTACTTGGAAAATAGGTGGCGGAAATAGTAGTTTTCTCAGCTGCCATCATAATATCTTCTTTTCCCACCACGGCACTAATAGGATAACCATTGGCGATACCCTTAGAGAGTGTAGTCATGTCAGGAGTTACGTCATAATACTTTTGTGCTCCTCCCAAACCCATTCTAGGCCATGAGCGTATCTCATCAAAAATCAAGACAACACCATAAGCATTTGCTAACTCTCTTACACCCTCTAAGAAGCCTGGTTTAGGTAACTCGATTTGAAAAGGCATCATGATAATACAAGCCACTCTCTTTTTATTTTTTTCCAACACATTCTGAAGAGAATCCAAATCGTTATAGGTAAAAGTTACCACATCCTGGAGTGTGCTTCTAGGAATACCTGCTTGATTTGGGCAGCTCCAATCATGCCATCCATGGTATCCCCATCGTACCACCATGTTCCTGCCCGTATAAATTCTGGCGATCCTTATCGCTGCTGAAGTAGTCCCCGAGCCAGTGTTGACAAATAATACCTTTTCAGCACAAGGGATTATCTCGATGAGTTTTTTAGCAAGCTCCAATTGGAGGGGATGGGTCAGATCAAAAAGAAAACCCTTCTTAATCTCCTCGATCACAGCCTGGTCAACTTTAGAACAACAATGACCCAATACAATTGGTCCATAAGAGAGTAACCAATCTATATATTCGTTCCCATCGACATCGTAGATGTGCGAGCCTTTCCCTCGTTCCATAAAAATAGGATAGTTCTCAGCAAATCCACTGGGGTGGCGAGACTTTTGGACACCCCCAGGAATCAAAGTCTTGGCAACTTCAAAAAGCTCCCAAGATTTTTTCACTCTGTTTTTGTTCATTTGTTCTCCTTTCTTTTAATTTATTATTCAAGTCTTCATCTATCCTACCAAAAAAAAGATGACACCTTTTGTAACGGCTGCCAGGAACCTTAGACTAGATTATAAATGAGCATTGCAGGGATTATGGAAAATTAGTTAGAGAAACATTATCCTTTATATTCTTCATGGCTACAAGGGGACCTACTCCACAGGGAAATAATAATCATTTAATCACCAGGCAAGAAATCCCCCATCAACCACGAGGTTATGTCCGACGACGTAATCCGAAGCTGCTGATGCCAAGAAAACAACTGCCCCTTTGAGATCATCTTCTTTCCCTCGTCGACCTAAAGGAACACGTTGACGAAGTTTTTCCTTAATTTCTTTATCGTATTGTTCTGTCTGTTGAGTCTCAAAACCTCCTGGCGTTATAGCATTTACGGTTATTCCATAGTGAGCCCAGTTAACTGCTAGGTCCCGAGTAAAATTGACAACCGCACCCTTGCTTGAGCTGTAAGCTATGTGCCCCCATGGTTCTTGGGGATGTTTCATGTACGGGCGAGGATCAATTCCTACTACGCCGTACTGGGAAGCTATATTGATAATTTTACCCCTTCTTTGTTTAATCATATATTTACCTACTTCTCTCGAACATAGGAACATACCGGTAATGTTAACTGCAAATACTTGGTTCCAATCCCCAAGTGTAGTATCAATAATTGGCGAAGGTTTTACGATACCGGCATTGTTGACGAGGATGTCGATATGGCCAAATTTATCAATCACTTGACGCACCATCTGTTTCACTTGTTGGGGTTTAGTTACATCCATTTTTATTGCAATAGCTTCATTACCCAGATGTCTGATGAATGAGGCAACTTTTTCACAATTCTCCACCTTTCTTGAAGTAATTACTAAGTCCGCGCCAGCCTCGGCCAAAGCTATAGCCATTTGTTTTCCTAAACCTGTTCCCCCACCTGTAACAATAGCTATCTTCTTTTTTAAGTTAAAAAGTTCAGTAATATGCATTTTTTACGCTTTATATCAAGATAAATTAGTGATCACTCCTCAGTTTACCCCTCTTTACGACAATCTTCCCCCACCTCGGTGCCAAATCAAGAAACCTAAGTTCAGATGAACTTTCCGTATTAGATGTGTTGATTCAGTGAAGATTATATTTAAAGACCAAGGACCAAGAACTTCATAATCATGGAGCAACTCAAGGATATCTAATAACGTAGTTTTGTTTATCACTCCGCATATCCAAGCCTGCGAAGACGCTCTTCGATTTCTTCGTGTTCTTTACCTGAAAAAACTGCCCCTTCACCTCCTACCTCAAAGAGACGAGCATTTAGTTGTTTTCGTATATCCTCTAGCTCTAATCTTCTGGATTCTCCAACCTCTTTGATCAGATTATTTTGTTCCAAAGGATCATCTTGTAAGCTATAAAACTCTTCCATCCCTTTGGTGAGATCTCTTATGAATTTGAATCTGTCGGTTCGGAAAGCCTGTAATGCTCCTATTCCCTCGACAAGCGGGTATAACATTTCTGCATAGGCGCTAAGCCCTTGCGCTTTTCCTTTTGCTATTATAGGAACTAGAGTGGTACCATCAAAGTCGAGTTCATCCATAGATACCCCCACAAGATCCAGCAATGTGGGAACAACATCCACGGATCTCACCATCCCCTCCACCCTTCGACCCTCTGGTAGATTTTTATCCATGATAATTAGAAAAACCTTTAAATCCACATCATATAAACTCGTGTGCTGAGGATATGTGAGTTTGTATGGACGGTGTGGGACGGGCCTGGCCGGATGCTCACCCAAATTTGTACCATGATCTCCCATTACGACCAGGATGGTATCTTCCCATAGGTTAAGCTCATCAAATGTCTTAAGAAGTCTACCAACCAGCTCCCCATCCATATATTTGATCTTGGCATCCTTATAGCTAAAGTCAGAAAGTACCCCTTCTTTCAAAACACCCTTTCGCAACAGCACATGCTCGGCTCCCTCATGAGTCTCGAAATAATGCCCCCAGATAAAAAAAGTAGAAGATCGATTTTTTCTTAGCCAGTCAAGCATCCGATCAATCCACCAGTTACCTTCATAGAACACCTCCTTTCCCTCCGGGTGCCATGAACCCCAAGAGGTATCTTCTTTAGGTTCGTCATAATAGCCAAAACCAGCGGCAAAACCGTGTCTCGCTCCCAATAAGCCATTTCCTACGAAGCCTGCAGTTTTGTAGCCACACTCCCTTAGTATTTCTGCTATGGTCTTGGACTGAATATGAGAGAAGGGACCTCGCACAGTGTGCTTATTCGGGTAGTTGGCACATAAGACAGAGGACATGCACACCGCGGTTAAACAAGCTGCACTTATGCAAGTCTCAAACAATACTCCTTCTTTGGCTATCTTATCAATATTATTGGTCTTTATTGTCTTGTAACCATAGTAGCAACTCAAATGATCCGGTCGAATTTCATCCACGCTTATTAAGATCACATTTTTTCTCTTTCCCGTAGCCATCCAAACCTCCTTCTGTTCATTTTTTCCCGAAAGTTTCTAAGAAGAATTTTAATTATGAAACTTGCTCAAATTTTTAGCAACTTTTTTGGCTCCTTTCCAGGGAAGAAGTGTAAAGTAATTATGAAAAGGAACCCTGAAGCTTTAAGATAAACCGAACAGTAACACCAGAAACCACTGAGCAAAGGGCAGCTTTAAACTTTTTCTTAAAGCTGGAGTTTTCTCTACTCCACCAAAAGCGGAGTACATCCAGGTTCACCCTTTCATCTCCTTAAGAACTCTGGAACCTTACCACCGGCATCGGCAATTGCCAGATCTTTCATCCGCTCACAGATGTGAGGATGCTCTTTAGCAATATTTTTTTCCAGTTTTGGATCAGCCTCTAAATCATAAAGAAGGGGGGCCTCCCCCTTCTGCCTAGAGTGAAGAGCCTTAGGGTCTTGCTCAGGTTTCACCAATCAATCTCAAGCTAGATAGAGAAAAAGCTGGAGCAGATTTTTAAAAAGAGACTTCAGCACCCATAAAGGTGGATTTTTTCTCCTTGTTCCCTACCAACAAATTAATATTTTCCATATTTATGAACTAATTCCAGCACCCGCTTGTATTGTTGAAAAGTCACATTATCTGGTACCGAGTGATCAGAATGATAGATATAGCCCCCATCTTTCTTTGCCACTGCAAACTTAGATTTGATTTCTTTCTCGATAACTTGTGGGTCAGGATGAGCCATAGTATTCACATCTATACCTCCCCAAAATGCAAACTCTTTTCCATATTCTCGCTTGAGATCTCTCACATCCATGCCTGCTTTCACTTCGATGGGCTGAAGGCAGGAAAACCCTGCTTTGATAAAATAGGGAATCAGCGGTTTAACGTAGCCATCGCTGTGGATGATCACTGGTATGTCTTTCTTATTAAAATACTCACAAATCACCTTATCTGCAGGAAAGAGCTGTTCTTTATAATGTTCGGGGGAAAAGAGGGGACCATTTTTGTACCCTAAATCGCTTGCCAAAAAGACGCCATCAAACTTGAATCCCTCCTCTTCCATTAGTGCGAACATCGCTATGACAAGCTCTGCCTGGGTCATGTACATCTCTTTTACCCACTCTGGTTGGGTAACTACAGCCATGAGTAATCGTTCCGAACCCACGTATCGTTGGATGCAATCGTAACCAATAATAGCGCTATAGAGGATAAATTTTCCCTTTTGGTGTGCGGTATGATATCTTTGCAGTTCATTTTGCCATCCGGATACTTCGTCTTCCTCCGGTATTGCTCTCCAAGAAATAGCTCGAGATTTATCTGGCTCCAGTCTTTTTTTAAATTGCTTCCAATCATCCCGGCTTTTAACGGGAGATTCTATGATTTGTGGTGTAGTAGAATAATCACGGTGGTTTTTTACGATTTCGCCAAAAGAATTTCGCCCTATCACGTATTCTTCATTTTGTTCTAATATTTCTCTTGGAAGCCGAGGACCAAGATCAGGAAAAAATTTACTCATTTCAAAACCCAGATAATCCTCCACCTCCGGTTCGATAGGAAGATCGGGCAGTCCTTCCTTTTTCCACCGTTCAATGGTTGACCGCCACAGAACGTCCTGTATCGGTACTCGATCCGCCTCCTCGTGATGGAGAGCTTTGTTAATTCGTTTTCTTGAGTTCATGGTTTAAATCTCCCTGCACGTGTTTTAATAGCAAATAAACCATAGTCGATTATGTCCTATAATTTCTGTAAATTGACATGACCTTGACAAAAAGGCCATCTTTCCTCCAAGATAAGGAGAATTAAGAACAAGAACCCTTATCGAAAAGGAGGATATGATGGCCAAGAGTAATAATAGCTCAAAGTTGGACGAATTGCAAGTCTTATCTTCTCTTGGATGACAAGAACTTTCTAAAAGGAATAATAGAGACATTTTGTCAAAGACTCCTCGGGGAGGAAGATAACCCATCACCTTCAGGCTGAAACCTACCAGCGGACAGAAGAAAGAAGAGGCTATCGCAACGGATATAAACCGAGAGGACTAAAGACTCGAGTAGGAAAATTGGAACTTCTTGTTCCTTAAGGATTAAGAGGGGAAGTTTCAGACAGAACTATTTAGAAGATATTCAGAGGAGCGAGCAAGCCCTGGTGGTATCCTTAATGGAGATGTACATTAAGGGAGTTTTCACTCGCAAAGTTGCCGGTATTACTGAGAAACTCTGTGGAATAAACTTTCCCAAATCCCTGGTATCTGATCTTTCTAAGCAGTTGGACGAGGAAATCGCATTCTGGAGGAATCGTCCCCTGAAAAAGAACTATCCTTACCTTATCATTGATGCTCGCTACGAGAAAGTAAGAAAACAGGGTAAAGTAGTTAGCCAGGGGGTACTTATTATTCTGGGAGTAGATGAGGATGGCTACCGGGAAATCCTCATCTAGTAGATCTGGCCAACACTGAAACAGAAGAATCCTGGTCCAGAGTATTCCGGTGCTGAGATCAGAAGCATCTTCGATAGCCCGGATCTATACTTTGCTCACCTTGATGAGTCAGGGAGCTAGTAGAAAATTGCAGGGATACTTATCCAGAATTTAGTCAAAAACTGGAGGAAGAGATTGAGGAGACTCTTTCTTGTTTTCACTTTCCCTCCTCTCACAGGAAAAGGATCAGAACTACCAATTCTCCAGAAAGGTTCAACGAAGAGATAAAAAGAAGAACCCGAGTGATAAGGATCTTTCCCAATGAGGAGTCTTGCATCCGTTTGGTGTCTGCCTTATCCATAGAGCAAAGTGAGGAATGGTTAACCGGCAAAAGATATCTGAGAATGGATGAGCTCTACGAGGGGGAAAATCAGATCCTTAAGGTCGATCCTGAGATAGGTGTTGTAGCCGCCCGCGCCTAGAAAGCTTTCTTGTTACGCTGATTCTGAACATGGAGAAGCTATTTAGCTTTTTTCTTCTCTTGAAATGTTGAGAAAGAACAATTTCTCTTGAATTGGCTTACCTTTCAGATAAAAATGAGCTCGTTAGAGCCTCATAGAGACTAATTTTTTGGCCTAGGTTCTTCTCTTACTCCAAATTCAAGGAGCTAAAATGAGCCTCTATGAGGTTATTGTAACACAGACTAGTAAACCATCTTAGGACTTTAGCTCCGTAAAGTGAAATTATTGAACCCCAAAAGAGAAAACTTTTCATCCTTGCGTTAATGATTTTTGAAAATCATCCTTAAAGATAATTTCCTTATCTTGGGGGAAATTTACAGAAGATTTTGGACTTGACTCTATTCCCCTTCTGCAAGGAATGTCTTCATTACCATAGATCCAGTGGAACTTCTCCTTACCCAATAAGATCTTTAGGCTTTTATACCGGTAAGTGCAATTCCCCGAATGAAGTGACGTTGGAAAAAGAGAAAAACTGCAAATACCGGTAAAATTGATATCACTGAAGCAGCCATCAATAGCTGATAGGAAACTGTATATCTTCCTTGGAATAGAGCTAATCCCAAAGGAAGCGTTCGCATATCCATATTCTGAATAACCACCAGGGGCCAGAGAAAGTAGTTCCACATGTACATAAATCGGAATATAGTCATCGCAGCCAAGGCGGGGACGATAAGAGGAATAATTATAGTAAAAAAAATGCGAAATTCGGAAGCGCCGTCAATCTTTGCGGCTTCGATAAGTTCATCAGGAATCGTTTGAATAAATTGCCGCAGGAGAAAAACTGCAAATCCGGTGGTAAGCTCCGGAATGATCAGTGCCCAATAGGTATCTATCCATCCCCAACTGCTAACCATTAGATACAGTGGAATTATTCTGATAATTATTGGCACCATGAGACTGCTCAAGACAATCATAAAGATGAGATCTCGCCCCGGAAATTTATGTTTGGAGAAAATATAACCCATCATCGCCCCAAAAAAAAGAGTCGCCAGTGTTACGGGAAGGGTCTGTGCCAGGCTGTTCAGTATAAACCGACCAAAGGGAACTGTATGCCAAACTTGGACATAGCTTCCCAGTGTAGCCTGTTTAGAAATAATCGTAGGGGGATAGAGCATCACCTCCTGAGCCGGTTTAATTGAAGTCAATATCATCCAGATAAGAGGAATCGTAGCGAACAAAATGAAAAATACAATCCCACCATACACAGCAACCGACCTCATTCTCCTTGCCAGCTTCCCCCCAGACAAGAATCCTTGATTCATTGATCTCTCTCTGCGCAGGCAAACTCTCTTCCCGGCATAACCATCTTTCTTGTAGATATTTTCTCCCTCATTTTCGTTGCCAGAACTCAACCCTTGTAAGATCCACCAAAGTAGCGGAACTGAATCAAGGTCATAAAGAGAATTGCTATGAAAAGTAGAACGCTCATGGCCGCTGCATGACCCATCGCCCAATAGACGAATCCTTTTTCGTATATATATTGAACAAGGGTTCTTGTAGTATTTCCAGGACCACCCCCGGTCATAATAAAGACCTGAATAAATACCTGGAACGATACGATTATCTGTATAATGACGACGAGCATAGTAATGGGTTTTATAAGGGGTAGCGTAATATACCACCACTTTCGGAACTCTCCGGCACCCTCAATGTCAGCCGCTTCCAGATACTGGTCGGGAACCTGAAGAAGAGCCGTAAGAAAAATGACCATGGTAAACCCTACTTGCTTCCAGATAGTCATAATAATCACGGCCGGCATGGCTAACTTAAAGCTAACGAGCCAATAGTAGGGACCGAGTCCAAAAAAGCTAAGGAGATAATTGATCAATCCCAAACTTTCAAAGAGCCACTTCCAAAGAAGAGCTGCTGCAACCATGAGAGTAACAACAGGGACAAACATCACGCCCCTGCCAACTTTCCGCATCCAAGGACACACGTAAAAAAAGAGAGAGGCCAGTACCAGTCCTAAGACTACTGTCCCCGCCACGGCCCAGAAACTGAAATAGAGCGTATTCCACGTTACCTCCCGGAACACCGGATCTTTGAGGATATCGAGGTAGTTACTGAACCCCACAAATGGTTTTCCTTTTCTGGTAGTGAGGACACTCCACTGGAAAAAACTCAGGTAAAAGCTGTTCACCACGGGATAGAAGTGAAACAAACCAAAGTACAGAAGTCCCGGAAACAGGAAAATAAAGCGCACAATCCACACTTCCTGTCTACGCCATGACCGGCACAGGCCAGATCTTTCCGACTTAGCACTTAGAGAATCAAATTCTTTATTCATTATGCAAATTTCAGTTTATGGAATTGACCTCACCACGGTAGCGAAAGCTCCAGCTACCGTGGTGAGGTGATATTGCTTCTATAACCTTCCCCGTCCGGTTTCGATATCCTCATTTATCTGTTGTTGAGCAGTGAGAACAGCATCAAAGATGGATTTTTTTCCCAGGAGGAAATTCTGAATCTCCGGTGGGAATCGGGTAACCAGAAATCTCCAGTATTTGGGTGTTCTCGGATGCACGTACTTCTGCGCCTCAAGGTATGTTCGTAAGACTACGTTGACTTTGGGTTTGGCAACCTCGATCGCACTAACCCGGTAGAGACTTGCTCCTACTTTGGCCAGTTGTACTGCATTTTCATCTCCCGTAAGCCACTGTAGGAACTTCCAGGACTCTTCCTTTGCTGACGGCGAGGAATCGGCACCAACACAGTACATCCATGGTTGATTATCATAAGCAAGTTCGCCTGCTTTCATCCCTTCCCCTGCTTCAACCTTTGGCGGCGGAGTGAAGAAAACTCCGTAGTTTATGAACGGAGCGTTCTGCTTTAAGTGCCCAAGGTAGTACTGTCCGGCGATGAACATAGCACAACGATTCTTGGCGAAGGTATCCAACTCGTAACGGGCATCGCTTATCTTATCCTTTTTGACCATGTCGTCCCACAACTGGAGTGCTTTATAGGTTGCCGGTTGGTCAAGGCATATCCGGTCTTGCTCGGGCGAATAGAATTCTCCCCCCGCCCCCCCGAAGAATGAGGCAAGGCTA
>Ga0209977_10000568_pt1 | contig 14716 bp, 14 predicted proteins | sample SumtaG_2_FD_183113 | JGI IMG/M metagenome (GOLD analysis project Ga0209977, IMG submission 183113) | Deep subsurface microbial communities from Indian Ocean to uncover new lineages of life (NeLLi) - Sumatra_00607 metaG (SPAdes) (version 2) | ecosystem: Environmental > Aquatic > Marine > Oceanic... | reverse complement strand
CTCTTCAGTGATCTGAGTTTTGATAATGCACGGCAAATGGCGCTTGATGCAGCTGATTATCTGAGAAGGCACGGACCTTTTGAGCCGCACAGATTGCCGCTCGATGAGATGGAATATACCACCTTCCCCGATGTGATGAAGAAACTAAAGGGACGATTTAAGAAACTTAATTAACCTTTCTTACTTTTCTCCCAACATAAGGACTGGGGTTAAGGATCTTCGCCTTACCCGCCCATCTTTTTTGAATATCTCAAAAGGAATATTGGGCTACACTTAGCTAATGTCAAATGTTTAACTCGTAAAATATGAAGCTATTTAAATGGGGTTTGATCTGTGAAGTATAGCGTTATTTCACTAAGGATGAGACTTGTTCCATATTTTCTTTACTTTTATAAATAACCTCTTTAGTAGATTTTTTTAAAAAAAATGCTTAAAATTTTCTTGACACGAAGAACAAGTTATGATATACATAGCGAAAATGTGAATTTCTTCACAAGAAAGGAGGAACAATGAACGTAGGCGGTTATGATCTTCCAGATGAACTATACTACCATGCAGAACACACGTGGGTAAAAAAGGAAGATGATGGTAATGTAAGGGTAGGTATGAACCAAATGTGGGCTTCAACAGCAGGAGATATCACCTACATTGACCTTCCCTTTGAAGGTGATGAGGTGAAACAGGGCGATACCTGTGGAAAGCTACAGTCAGCAAAATGGATAGCCAAACTTATAGCACCTATAAGTGGCGAAATCATAAAGGTTAATGAGGAGTTGGAGGATGATTCAACAAAGATCAATTCTGACCCATATGGAGAAGGTTGGATACTCATTATAAAACCATCAAACCTCGACGCTGAGCTCGGAACCCTTAAGCAAGGTGATAAAGTGGTTCCCTGGATGGAAGCTGAGATCAAAAAATCTGAGGAATTAAAGAAATAGTAAGCTAAGCATCGGAAATTGGCATATAAAAGAACCCTATTATTAAATAAAATATGGTAATAACAAAAGATATTGCTATACTCACAGACATTGTGGGAAAGGAAAGAATCTCGACAGAAGAAAGTGAGCTCTTCTGCTATTCGAGAGACCTTGGTAATTCCATACCGGATGAGCTCCTTAAGGCTTACGGGATGCTTGGTGCTGAGGTTGTTGTGCTTCCAAAAACCACTGAAGAGGTCTCTGCAATCCTTGAATATGCATACGAGAATGATATACCCATTACAACAAGGGGAGGTGGTTCCTGGGCACTTGGTGGTGTTCTACCGATGGATGGTGGTATTGTTATTGATATGTGCAGAATGAATACAATAAAAACCGTTAATAAAGAGGATGGCTATGTGGACGTAGGAGCAGGAATTTCCTGGAAAAAACTTATGGATAGCCTGAAAACCTATGGTCTTATGGTCGGGGCTCATCCCTCGAGTGCTGTTTCTGCTACTGTTGGTGGTTTTATTGCAACGGGTGGTGGTGCAGGGACAGGCGTACCAAAATATGGAACTGTTGGAGACCAGGTTCTCTCGTTAAAAGTGGTTCTATCCAGTGGTAAGATTATTCAAACTGATCCCTGGAATTCCTGGCTCTTTACAGGGTCAGAGGGAACCCTTGGAATAGTAACAGAAGCGACAGTGAAGGTTTTCCCTCTACGAGAAGAAAAACATTACCTCTACTACTTCGACTCTCTTGAGCAAGGAACAGAAGCATTAAGAAAACTCTCTAATTTAGAACCCTATCAGCTAAGTTTTTTGGACAGGGGTTTCCTTTCCTTATTGAATCAAGCAGGCGAACATTTCCTTGAAAGGGAATTGGCTGTATCAGTAGGTATAACTGGCACAGAAGAAGAACTAAAGGCTAAAGATGTAAAAATTACGCAAATCTGTGCAGCTGGGCAGCCACAACCTGAATATGTTGCACGTGATGAATTCGAGAATAGATTTAAGATTGGGCTCGCTTTCAAGTGTCTTGGTCCCAGTCTTTTTGTGCAGGAAATCCGTGTACCCCTCAGATTTCTCAAAGACGTTCTTGACGATATTGCTAAACTTCTTAAGGGATTAACGTGGGGTATAGAAAGCCTCGGAAGCGATGCTGGTTCTATTGTTTTATCGGTAATGATACTTGGAGATGAAAGAAGGGAACTTGAATATCTCCAAACCTTCTCCCTATCTGCTGGTTTTGCAAACCTTGCAAGGAAATACTGTGGCACTGTCTACGGTATAGGACTACACAATGCTGTTAATATGAGAGGAATACATAATGAGGGTTTGGATGTGATGCGAGATATAAGACTATCACTCGACAAGCAAAATATTCTTAATCCGGGGAAGACTACACATCCAAGGATTCCTGGGATTTTCGTATATATGTTTATGTTTATGATGAAAACGGTTCCTTTCCTTGTCCGGTTTATACTTGACACGATGAAGTATATACCAACAGGGTTGCTTAGATTTGCCTTTGGTATTGTCGGAGGAAATATAAAATGACTGAACAGGAAATCATAGAGCAGGTCTACACTTGTGCAAGCTGTGGATACTGTCGTTTTGGATGCCCTGTCTATAACGAAATTGGTTTTGAATCATTAACTGTGCGTGGAAGAATGCAAATACTGAAAAAGATTCTCGAAGGGAAGATGGAACTCACGAAACCAATAATAGAATCAATCTATATGTGTGCACAATGTGAGAACTGCAACATCAGATGTCCTACTGGTGTCGATTTTGTGAAGATATCCGAAGCGCTGAGAGAAACCCTTTTGAAAAACAGGCTTGCCCCAGAAGTTCAACTGATGCTCACCGAAAATTTAGCCAGAGACAGCAATCCCTTTCGTGAACCTCTTGAAGAAAGGGGTGCATGGCTTCCAAGCGATTATCCACAATGCAAGAAAAGTGAAAACCTCTATTTCGTTGGATGTACAGGCTCATATTCTCTGAATAGAATACCAAAGTCCATAATGAGAATTCTTGATAATATTGGCTTCGAATACACCCTTCTCGGTTCTGAGGAGAGATGCTGTGGCAGTCCAATATTAAGGGCGGGGGATAGAGAAACAGCGACAAAAACAATTGAAAGGAATGTGGAGAAATTTAAAAGTCTCGGTGTAAAAACTATCATTACATCTTGTGCAGGATGTCACAAAACATTTCTTCATGATTATCCCTCTGAGTTTAACTTTGTTCATTACACCCAACTTTTTACAAAATTGATAAACGAAGGTGTTCTTGTTTTTGAAAAGGAACTGAATGAAAAGGTAATCTATTTTGATGGCTGTGACCTGGGAAGACACTCCGGTATATATGAAGAACCAAGAGAGATACTCAGAGCAATACCCGGTGTAGAGCTTATTGAATTTCAATATAATCGAGAAGAAGCGGAGTGTTGCGGAGGACCTATACTGGGTGCAAACGCGGAGCTGGCACGCAAGATTGCAGCAACACGAGTTCAGGAAGCTATTGATAAAGGTGCAACATTCCTGGTAACAGCCTGTCCCACCTGCCTTTTGAATTTTAAAGAGGGCGCACGAACTGCTGGAATACAGCTGCAGATGCAAGATTTACCACTGCTCCTTCCAAAATATGTAAAGGTGATGAAAAAGGTGCAAACCGCAGGTGCTGTAAAAGATGAATAAAATAAAAAAGATAATAGATAATATCTATAAAATTCCTGGTGTATCAACCTTAAAAGATATCTACCAGGAAGTCGGCGACAAACGGTTGTACGTAGAACCACTCAGCATGAATCAGTCAATTGAAGACTTTATTCTTGAAGGTGGAACAGGTTATAATTCCCTCTTAAGTGGACGTTTGGGCAAAACAATTTGTGAGATTAAAGCGTCTTATGATGGAAGGTTTTTTACGTACGGGTTACCTTTCTCTACATTATATGCAACAGGTTATCCTCTACACAGGATTGTAGAAGGCTCAAGAAGAAATACGCTAATAAAGAAGTTCGATAAAATAGATTATGTAACTATTTCTTTAAGGGATAAGGAAGAGATAAAATTGCTATGGAAGAAATCTGAATATAAAACCGTTACATTACCTCCCTCCGCTCTCAATGGTTTTTACTTAAACAGTTTTGGAGCAAAACTTCTCGGGCTTAAAGATAAGGGATTCTGCATTGTTGTTCCCAAAGGCTATGAAGAAACAACTGAAGGCTGGGAGCTTCTGGATGGGACAATATGGGATAACCGATTCTTTATTGATAAAATTGATAGTGATAAAAAGATTATTAAAATCTTTACGCAACAGAGTAATGTCAATGAGATACTTGAGAAATTCTCTAAAATAATAAAAGACATAAAAAATTCACTTTTCTTTTCTCTCTTTACAGATAAAGGTCTCCTTGTTCTGCTTTCCGGTAATGTCAACGACCTTGATGCTTTATGGGAAGAGATAAAAGATCTTAAACTCACATACAGATTAATTTAGGTTTTCTATGGAAAACTCAAACCTGCAAACATTATTGACAGATGTATCAAATAGATGGATGGGTCACGGTGGTCCAATAACAAAAGGTCCATATAAACCTGTTGAAAAACTAATCGCTGCCTTTGAAATGACACGACCTCTTCTCTCAACGATCGGACCACCACTTGCAGGAGCAGGAGCTGTGTTATCCATCGGAGGAATTCCATCCATTCCGAAGATAATAATTGGATCCTTCTGCGTGCTTATTGCAACATTTGGTATTCATACATTCAACGACTGGATAGACAGGGAGAGGGATAAGGAAGCCTGGCCAATGAGAGCTATCCCAACAGGAAGGGTGTATCCAAAGGTAGCATTCATCTTATCCATATCTTATTTCATTATTTCTATTGTTCTAACATTTTTCTTTATCAATAAAACGACTTCTGTTATTCTCCTCATTGCCCTTACTCTTGGCATCTTATACACTATGCATTTCAGAGATAGGGTCGGCTATCTTTCACTTCCCTTTATTATTGGTCTTTTTCCCATTGGAGGATGGGCTGCATTTTCTCCAGAAACCCTCTTCAGAAGTCCACTTCCCTGGATACTCTATGCAATGGCATGGCTCTGGCAGGCAGGGCACATTATGGTCCACTCAGCCGGACATCCTGTGAAAGAGGTTGATGGAAAGAGAATCACAGAAATAAAAGGATTCTTTTTTGCCACCACACCAAACCTGTCTGCTATTCTTGGTCTTATCTTTCTATTGTTAACCTTTTTTCTCAGCATTGTCCTTTTCTTTATTACGCCACTTGGATACCTTTACCTTACGTTTTCAATGGTTTCCGGAATATATGTCTTAATTCCAAGTATCAGGCTCTTACAGGATCCTGAGAATAAAATAAAATCTTTGACCGCATTTAACGGTGCATCAAAGTATTTAGTAATACTGAGTTCCGGTATAATAATAGATATTTTTATTCACGCTGTTATATGGGAATATATAGTTTCATCTTTTGCATTCTTAAAACTACACTTCGGTTTGTGGTTGTGGCCTCTTTTATTTGCCGGAATTGCCACAATTATCGGACTTATTTTTGTAGCTATCTTCATTTTGAATCTGGCAGTAAAACATATTATGAAGAGAAAGGATTTTGCCGTCAAAAAACCGTTAATGAGAGGATAGAGGAAAGATGTTCCTGTTTGATAGAAAACCCAGTATTTTTAAAAGACACAGAGCGCTCTTTATATGGGGTATTATTATTGTCTTTGTCGTTCTTGTTATTCTCATTGTGGTCTTTGCAATACTGCCTTTTATCCTGGTTGCAGGTTATGTGGGCTTTACGATAACAGAATCACCTGAGTTCTGCGGAAGTGTCTGTCATAATATGAAACCCTACTATGAATCCTATGAACAATCTACACATAAGGGTATACTATGTGCAGAATGCCATAACGAGCCTGGATTCATGGGGTTCTTCAAAGGAACTGTTATAGGTGCAGTAAAAGAATCGGTTCTCTATTTAAGCGGAAACTACGGAAAGGAACCCATAGTCTGTGACCTCTCAGGTAAAAGTTGCCTTAGAGAGGAATGTCATAAAATTGAAAGATTAAACGAAAGAGATTTTATATATGAAGGGATTCCATTTTCCCACAGTGTTCATAATAAAGAGATGCCAGAGAACATAAGACTGAAATGCACATCCTGCCATGCTTCAGATTCTCTGGTTCATATGAAACTTGATATTACAACCTGTTATCTTTGCCATACAGATGGGATTATATCTAAGGAAGAACCTGACAGGTGTCTTGATTGCCATTCTAAGGATATAGAGAAAATTAAGGATTATGATCATGCAGGAATTTTAAAAGATAGAACCCCCTGTTCTAATTGCCATAAACCTGACCATGAAAGAGAAGTGGTAAAACAGGAAAGGTGTGACCTTTGTCATCGCTTGGAAACAAAGGAAAAGGAAAAATATACAACGAGTAAACTTCATAAGATACACACATTTGACCATACTGTAGATTGCGCTATGTGCCACACTGGAATTACTCACAGTTTCAAACCCGCCTTCAGTGAAAACTGTCTTGATTGTCACAAAGAGGTAAAAACATTAAAGACAACAAAATTTCGCAATCGTTCATTTCCCCATCTTCTTCATACTTCTGAAGCAGTTGCAAAATGCGAGTACTGCCATTCAAAAAAGAAAGAGACACATGGAAAATTATTGATTAGTGAAGCAAGTTGTAGAACATGCCATCATACACAGAAAAGCATTGAATGTTCAAAATGCCATTCAATACCGAATAGGATTCAGAATGGTTTATCAATAGCAGGTCTTAAAGGTGTTGAAGGATATAAAACGAACATTATTGACTGCAAAGCCTGTCATAAAAAGCTAACAGAACCAAGTTCACTTGAAAGAATAAAGGAGAGTTGTGCTTCCTGCCATGAAGAGGAATATAAGGAGTTTGTTACAGAATGGCAGACATCAACTATGGAAACAATGAACAAGATTGAAAAGAAAATTAAAGGAGCAAAACCTGTAAAAATTACACAGGCGAACGAGCTCTTAAAGGATGCAAAAAAACTATTATATTATGTAAGAGCAGATGGAAGTAAAGGTATCCATAATCCTGATTATATTGAGGAAATACTGGATAAAGCAAAGAAGAAAACGGATGAAGCACTGAAATTAATAAAGGGAAGTAAATGAAACTTGATGAAATCTACAAAATAGTTAATAAAGAAATTGGAATTGTTGATGAAAAGATCAAGAAAACAATTCCGCAAAGAGCAGACCTTTTCAGGGATGCCTGTTTACAGATATTGAATGGAAAAAGTAAGAGAATACGACCTGCACTCGTTTTACTATGCGCAAAGGTCCTTAATCTCAGAGGAATGAAAATCATTAACCTTGCTACAGCAGTTGAACTGTTCCATACAGCAACACTTGTCCACGATGATATAATCGATGCCTCCACTCTAAGAAGAGGAATGGAAACCGTCAATGTAAAATTTGGTGTACATTCTGCTATCCTTGTCGCTGACTATCTATATCTTAACGCTGCCCTTCTCTTAAATGGAGTCTTTGATGGCAATTCACAGTTAAACAAAGAACTATCAAAGTTAATTCTATCTACTGTTAACAAGATGTTTAGCGGCGAACTCAATCAATTATTGAAAAACTCCATTTCCATCTCACGCAAGGAATACTTTAACATTATTTCACAAAAAACTGCATCTTTCTTTTCTGCTTGCTGTACTATTCCAGCACTTCTCACTAATTCAAATAGTATGCAAAAAATCGCATTGTTACTGTACGGTAAAAACCTCGGACTGGCATTTCAAATAATGGATGATATACTTGACATAATTGGTGATGAGACAAAATTTGGCAAAAAAAAGGGGAGTGACATAAAAGAAGGATTTTTCACCTTACCTATAGTCCATTTTTATGAACATGCAACTTCAGATGAGCGAAAAAAGTTATTGCATCTACTAACAAGGAAGAAAAAGAATCTGAAAAATATTATCAAACTAATTAGTAAATACAATTCCTTAGAATATGCAAAAAACGTTGCAAAATCATATAGTAAAAAGGCAAAGAATAATATTGCTCTGTTCCCTGATTCAGAAGCAAAAAGGTCTCTTGTCGGTTTATGTGATTTTGTCATAGAAAGAGACCATTAAAACATTAATTGAAGAAAAAGAAAGGAGAAGTAATGAGTAAAGTAATGTTAATCATCGGAACACTTTTCTTTATTCTTTCTATAATCTCCTTCGGTTTGACAATCTGGCTTATGTGGAAGGATTTTGCTTTCTGGAAGACAATTGCAGATTTGATTGCAACATCGATAGGTGTCTTCTGGGGTGTTGTTCTTGTTGTACTTTCAAAAAAACTAATACGTTGAGAATAGGTAATACAGAGATTGAAATCAAACGGGGTGATATGCTCTCACTCAAAGTTGATGCTATTGTGAATGCAGCAAATAAGTATTTACAGCATGGAGGTGGTATTGCTGGACAGATGGTAAGGAGAGGTGGAGAAATAATACAGGAAGAGAGCAACAAACTTTCCCCCATAAAAACAGGCGAGGCTGTTATTACGAGCGCAGGAACCCTTCCTGCACGTTTTGTTATACATGTAGTTGGACCGAAGATGGGAGAGGGCACTGAGGATGAAAAACTATATAACGCAATAAAAAATAGCCTGAATATAGCAAATGAAAGGAATTTGAAAGCCATTGCGATTCCTGCTATCAGCACAGGTATTTTCGGTTATCCAGCTGAAAAGTGTGCAAAGGTAATGAAAAAAGCGGTATATGATTTCTTGAAGACCGAAACAACACTTGAAAAGATTATTGTCTGTCTTTATGAAGACTGGAAATATAAGATTTTTTTAAAAGAATTTACATAGACGATACGATTCCCAATTTTGTTATCATTTAAATAAAACAAAGTAGGCATAGCCTTGTAACCTGAGCATGGTTTGAAAGGCAGACCTGCTTGTCTTCTTTCTGTTTTTAATTTGTTGTCATTGCGAGTGTATCTTCTTGCTTGGCTTATCCTCCTTTGGGGTCAGGCTAAGAAATAAGAAATAGTCTTTCAACTTCTCCTCTTACCACTTCAACTTCTCTATAAACTTATTAAACTCGTCCTCCGTTATATTTTTCTCTATGTAACTTAATGAACCAGGCTCCCTGTTTAAATATTTGGCTATCTCTCTCTTCTGGAAAACAGTGTATACCGTGCTTAAACGAATAAATAAACCCCTCGCTTTTATTGCTCCCTTATCCCTCGTCTTCCCCCTCAATCCTTTCTCTGTAACTCCAGTAACTTCCCCCACTTTCTCCAGAATCTCTTTCAATGTTTTATCTTTTACAACCCCATCCGATTTGGTAGTTACCTGTTTTGTCTTCATCATCACTCCCTCATAGAAATCATCATTCCCCAATACACGCTGATCCCTCACTCTATAATATTTCCATCTCCTACCTTCATCTATACCCTCATCTATAAATTCTCTGTATAACTCTATCGCCATCTTCTTCCCCCTGGAAAATTGACTCAATACAAATTCTATATCTATTAACTTACTATGCTCAAGTCCAAGATATACTCTATGACTGCTCCATCTATAATCTGCAGGATCCTTCACAATACCGGCTCTCACAGGATTCAGGTGGATATAACGAACTAACACAAGAAGGTACTCATCCCTGTCACACAATATAGCCTTATATCGCCCTTGAAATAGATGACCTACCGTTTTGTACTTTCTGTTATGCCACTGAGCATGAGACTGCAATAACCCCTGCATTATCTTTGATAAAGGAGTCTCTTCTGTTTCTATAAGAAGATGAATATGATTGTTCATCAAAGTATAAGCATATAAGATAAAATTATACCTCTTCTTATATTCTAATAACTTATCCAAAAACTTCTCCCTATCCTCAGCATCAAAAAATATTGTCTCTTTCCTGTTACCCCTTGTGATAACATGATAAAATGCTCCTGAGTATTCTATCCTCGGTTTCCTTGCCATTATATTCTTTTATCATATCTTGATGCATCTGTCAACATCTATTTCTTATTTCTTAGCCTGACCCCGCTGCCTCTTGAGTCACAAATTCCTTGAGATAAATGGAAGAATATGTAAAGAATAGAATTGGAATGAGTCTATTTTCAGTTTTCAGTCTGGTCCCGCTACCCGTGGATAAAAAGGTTTGATTTTTATCCATTATTATGGTAAATAGGAGTATGCAAATAAGACGAGACCTCACAGAAGGTAATATCATAAGAAACATATGGTTTCTGGCACTACCCACAGTGGTAACGAGTGCACTCTGGGATTTGTTCAACATAGTAGATATGATATTTGTAGGTAAATTGGGACCTTCTGCTATAGCTGCTGTTTCTATGTGCGGCATGATGATGGGAATAATATTTACTATAGCTATAGGAATAACAACAGGAACTGTTGCCCTTATTTCCAGATTCTTCGGTGCAAAGGATTTCAAAACTGCGGATAATGTTGTTGTTCAGACAATATTCCTAGCAATTACTGCTTCGGTAATTATGGGAATAGGTGGGTATTTTCTCGCTACACCGGTAATACAACTGTTAGGAGCAAAAGGGAATGTTGTTGGTTTAGGAAGTCAATATTTTAAGATTATCTCTGTAGGTTCGTTTACAATTTTTATCACCTTCTCTCTAACTTCTATATTAAGAGGCGCAGGTGATGCATTAACGCCAATGAAAGTGCTTATTTTCTCAACCTTGCTCAATATAATACTTGACCCTTTATTAATCTTTGGAATATGGATTTTTCCAAAGATGGGAGTTGCCGGCTCAGCGCTGGCTACGGTCATTGCAAGAGGTATTGGTATGCTACTTCTTATCAATATTTTCATTAAAGGACATTCTTACTTTCACCTTAAACCAAAAGACTTTACACTAGATATCAGAATGATGTGGAGGATTATAAAGATAGGTTTCTTTGGTTCACTTCAGGTATTAGTGAGAAACATATCAATGCTTATTTTGTTAAGAATTGTAGCCATCTATGGGACTTTTACCATTGCGGCATACGGTATATGCATGCGATTACGGTTGGCAGCAATGATGCCTGGATTTGGGTTTGCCCAGGCTTCTGCAATACTGGTAGGACAGAACCTTGGTGCCAATAAACCAGGGAGGGCAGCACAAAGCGCTTGGACAACCACTGGTCTATATGAAATATTAATGGGAATCTTTGCAATTCTCCTCTTAATTTTTGCACCCTCTATTATAAAAATCTTTAACACAAACCCTGAAGTAGTAAGGGTAGGTATTCAATTTCTAAGGATACTCTCTTTGACGCTTGTCTTTATCGCCCTCTCTTTGGTCATAGGAAGATCATTCAATGGTGCTGGCGATACCCTCTCCCCTATGTTAATAACCGGATTCTCACTTCTTCTATTTAGAATACCTTTAGCTATACTTCTTGCAAAAATGTGGGGAACACCTGGCATCTGGTTCGGTATAGCCATCTCAGATGTTGTTCAGGGTGGAATAATGTCAGGATGGTTTATAAAAGGTAAGTGGAAGGAGAAGAAGATATAAAGGGACAGGTGAGCCATCTTGGCTCACACAAAAATGCGAGGTCGGCAAGTCTCACCTGTTCTTTTATCTATTATCGGTGTTTTGGTGTTCGGATTTTTTATTTGACAGTATATTATAATATTGGTATATTGACATATGCTTGAAATAGATATTGAAAGGGAAAAAGAAAAAAGGAAACGAAGAATTGCTTCTATCCTCTCCGCTTTCATTCCAGGTTCTGGGCAGTTTGTAAGAAAGAGGATTGTAGCGGGTCTCTTTTTCTTCTCTATTTTCTTCCTTATGATATGGTTTCTAACTGATATCTGGCAGTTAAATTACGGTATTATTGGAGTTTTTATAGGTCTTTTCATATTCTATTGCATAAACATCATTGATGCTTACAAGGGTCCTGCAAAGAGTTCCGCTCCATGTGAGAATCGATGCCCTACTGGAATTGACATACGACTTTACATCGCACTTATCATAGAAGGCAGGTTTGATGATGCACTCAAGATTATCAGGGACAGAATGCCTTTTCCTTCTGTTTGCGGTAGAATATGTTATCATCCCTGTGAAACAGTCTGCTCTTTAAGACGAAAGGGTGGTTCAATAGCCATCGAATTCCTCAAAAGGTCAGCAAGTGATTACGGAAAAGCCGAACCTGCAAAGATAAGAAAAACAAATAGCATAGAGAAATCTATTGGTATTATTGGTGCTGGGCCTGCAGGTCTAAGTGCTGCATATTTTCTTGCGCGGAAAAACTACCCTGTAATCGTCTATGAAAAAGAAAAGGAGCCAGGTGGGTTACTAATCTATGGTATCCCGGAGTTCAGATTACCGAAGGATGTTGTTCAAAGGGAGATTGATTTTATTCGAGAGATGGGTGTAACAATAAAAACAGCTCAAACAATAGGTAAAGACATTTCATTTTCAACCTTGCAAGAAAAACATTCTGCACTTATAATTTCAGCAGGTTGTTCAAAAAGTCGAGGCATTAATATCCCGGGTAAAGAATTAAAAGGTATCTATAAAGCCATAGATATTTTGAATGATACGAATAAAGGAAATCCAAGAATGCTCAGTGGGAGGGTTGCAGTAATTGGTGGTGGTAATTCAGCTTTCGATGCAGCAAGGTGTGCTATTAGGTGTGGTGCAAATGAGGTAACTGTTTACTACAGAAGGAATCAAAAAGAGATGCCGGGAAACATCGAGGAGATGGAAATGGCATCACGCGAAGGAGTAAGGATTGAATATCTGGTTATTCCCCTTAAGTTCACAGGAAAGGATAAAGTCGAAGCAATTGACTTCGTAAAAACAGAGCTTATCAAACAAGACAAAAAGAACAGGTCGAGAATACGATTAATTGAAGGAACAAATTTTAGCGTTCCAGTGGATACGGTAATTGTTGCTACAGGACAGGTTACTGATTTCTCGTATCTATCCCCGAATATAAAACAAAAGATCGTCACACACAATACCATTATTGTCAACAATTTAACAATGGAAACCCCAATAGCTGGCATATTTGCAGTTGGAGATATTACTGGTGGGAAAAAGACAGTAGTAGATGCTATTGAGATGGGTAGAAAGGCTGCCCAGGGCGTGGACTGTTATATAAGAAAAGTGGGTAAATTTAGAAGGATATTTGAGAGGCTAAGCGAGTTTGATTACCAACCTCCATATAAAATTTTAAGGAAGAGAAGCCTTAAAGGAAATAGAGTGGAACAAAATTTACTTGATAAAGAGAATGCAGTAACCTCATTCTTTGAAGCAGAGTTAGGATTTACAGAAGAAGAAGCAAAAAAAGAGTCATCACGCTGCCTGCAGTGCGGTAAAAGATAGTTCTTCTCTTCCTGTCATTACGAGCCCCACCAAGGCAGACGTTCCAATCTCATATTGATAATCTTTTTGGAGTGAATCAAGTCGGGTAGGGATTATGTGATGCAGGAGTTGTTGCACTCCAGAAAAACAAGGGCAGACACATGGGTCTGCCCCCTACAAAAAACACGCAGGCTAAAGCCTGCGACTACCTTTTCTTATTCTTTTCTATTACCTGAATAGAGGAAATCTCATACCAGCGTGGACAAAGAGAGGCGAATAAGATTCTGAGCCACCATTACTAAACTGATAAAGATCAAAACCAAATTCAAGGAAGAAAGACCTCATCTGACCACCAACACCAAGGTGAAGTGCAAGGCTAGAGTGAGAACCACCATTAGAATAATTATAATAATCCAGTCCCACAAAACCGTAAGGTATGAATGCCATTGGTACCTGCCAGTAATACATTATATCACCACCAAAAGCTGTTCCAATATTAAAAATGTTAAAGTCTTCATGCAGATCAAAATTAATGAGACTTACCCTTAACATTACTGGTTCCACGATAGGCAGTATGACATCTCCGCCAATACGGTAATACATTTTTTCCTCGGGTAGGGCTTCTGTAAGGTCTTCTAAACCAAAATAGAGACTTAAGGTCACAGGTGCTGCTTTCATTCTTGCTCTTCTTCTTCCTCTTCTCTGTCCAAATAAAGGCAAAGCCACCAGTAGGATAAGCACGATGATTAATGCGATCTTAAAATTTTTCATTGGGTCACCTCCTTTCTTCAGTTTTTTATAATGTATGGTATAATCATATGAAAGTCAAGAAAAAATTGTTAGTAAATTAGTAAATGGTGAATTTGGTGATAAGCTCCAACATTAAAAAAGATTTTTTATTAGTTCGTTATAGCGAATTTTCTCTGAAAGAAAATCCTTGATCTCTTTTTCTCTATATAAAATAAAAGAATCCCACTTATCAATCCCTTTCTTTTGCAGATATTCATCGAGTATAACCTTACCAAGTAAAGGCATAATCCTTTTTGTCATTTCTTTCCTTTTCTCAATACTTATTCCAGTACAGTCTCTCCTTTCCCCCAGTTTTAAGAGAGTGTATAGGTCTTTTTCCAGTTCTATATCAATCTCAAGGTTTTGTAAATGACCACGTAATCTCTCAAGTTCAAGAAGGTTATAAAAAAATACATGCCTTAGGGATTCTTTCGATACCTCTTTTTCCTGAATTATTTCCCTGATTTCCGGTTTTACAATATCAAACCTGAACATACATTCCGTTATTAACGTTTTGATCGTTTTGAACGTAGCGAAACACCCCAGATGTTGGGGACAAACCCCAACGCTACATTTTTCACAACACCAAGCAACGACACCTTACTTCC
>Ga0209977_10000567_pt1 | contig 14759 bp, 13 predicted proteins | sample SumtaG_2_FD_183113 | JGI IMG/M metagenome (GOLD analysis project Ga0209977, IMG submission 183113) | Deep subsurface microbial communities from Indian Ocean to uncover new lineages of life (NeLLi) - Sumatra_00607 metaG (SPAdes) (version 2) | ecosystem: Environmental > Aquatic > Marine > Oceanic... | reverse complement strand
AGGAATTCCCGAGGATGATCCCAGGAATCCAGCCGTGATCGCGGACAATGTTGGTGATAATGTTGGTGACTGTGCGGGGATGGCCGCGGACCTTTTTGAAACATATGCTATCACTGCAATTGCAACGATGCTTTTGGGTTCCCTAATCTTTACGGATTTTAATAATGCGATTTTCTATCCTTTGGTTTTAGGTGCTGTTTCAATTCTTGCTTCAATCATTGGAACTTTCTTTGTGCGCGCAAAAAAGAAAACTAGAATTATGTGGGGGTTGTATAAAGGATTGATCGCGAGTTCTCTGGTTGCGATTTTGGCCTTTGTCCCAATTACTCTCTGGTTGATGAAAGGCAATGGGATTTATGCTTCCTGGCGAATCTATTTAGCTTCTTTGGTTGGAATTGCAGTGACTGCTCTGATGGTTGTGATTACAGAATATTTTACTTCAACAAAGTATTCCCCCGTGAAATCAATTGCCAAAGCAAGTGAGACTGGCCATGCAACAAACATTATTTCGGGATTGGCAGTAGGAATGAAGTCCACCGCTCTACCGGTAATTGTGATAGCTTTAGGGATCATTGGTGCCTATGAACTTTCCGGGTTGTATGGTGTTGCGATTGCGGCCATGAGTATGCTTTCAATGACTGGAATTATTGTCGCGATTGATGCCTTTGGTCCAATTACTGACAATGCAGGTGGGATTGCAGAAATGGCAAAACTTCCCAAGAAGGTTCGTAATGTTACTGATCCTCTAGACGCTGTTGGCAATACTACTAAGGCAATCACCAAGGGTTACGCAATTGCCTCCGCAGGTTTAGCGGCGATTGTCCTCTTTGCTGCTTACATTCATGAGTTTGCAAGCCGTGGCAGGGAAATCAGCTTTCTTTTAGATGATCCGTACGTTCTTGCAGGACTGTTTATCGGAGGACTTTTGCCTTATCTCTTTGGCTCTTTGGCACTGAAGGCCGTAGGCAAAACTGGCGGAGAGGTAGTAAAGGAAGTCCGGCGGCAGTTTCGGAAAATCAAAGGAATCATGCAGGGCAAAGCAAAGCCAGACTATGAGAAGATCGTGGATATTGTGACTAAATCGGCAATTAAGCAAATGGTTTTGCCGGCTTTAATTCCAGTGGCTGCACCGATCCTAGTGGGGTTTCTTCTGGGTCCGCGGGCCCTGGGAGGTCTTTTAGTCGGAAGTATTATTACAGGGATCTTTGTCGCAATTTCAATGACCTCAGGGGGCGCTGCTTGGGACAATGCCAAGAAATATATTGAGGAAGGGAAGTATGGAGGCAAGGGTAGTGAAGCGCACAAAGCAGCAATTACCGGGGACACTGTTGGTGATCCTTACAAGGATACCGCGGGCCCGGCAATCAACCCGATGATTAAGATTATCAATGTGATTGCACTTTTGATTGTAGGATTTTTGATCTAAATTTTTGTAGGGACTGGTCGTGACCAGTCCCTATGATAGGACATAATTATGACACCCGAAAGAATAAAAAATCTGGGAATAAAAAAAGCGATCCTTGACCGTTTTGAGGATAAGATAGCTGTGTTTAAACTTGACAACGGTCAGGAATTGGAATGGAGCAAGGATGAGCTCCCCCGGGATTTCAAAGTTGGGGATGAGGTAAACCTTAAGTTAGTAACTAGCGCTTCAGAAACCAAGGAGCGAGAAGAAATTGCGAGGAAGCTTTTAAGTGAGATTTTGGAAAAAACGAAATAATTGTCCCTGCCTGCCGGCAGGCAGGAATTGTCAGTTTTCAATTATCAATTAGAATATGTCTAGAAGAAAGCATAAAAAGACTAAAGAAGAAGCTGTTTCCAAGGCAGTTGATTCAGTAATGGGTAAAAAGAAGCGCAGAGTAGAACATCGTTCTGTCCGTGACAGGGTTTCTAAAAAGAAGCTGAAGAAGTCCAAGAAATCTAGGAAGAAGCAGCGTTTTTATCAAAAGTTGAATTTTTGGGCGATTGTTTCTTGGGGTGTTGCAGTAGTTTTGATTGCAGTGTTTTTTATCTGGCAGAACATTGCTTATGCAGAGAAGAACTTCTCTGGAGTGAAAATTGATGATCTAAATATCACAGGGAAAACCAAAGAGGAAACCAAGAAGCTTCTTGGAAAAAAAGTAGAAGAATATTCAGGAACGAAAGTAACTCTAAGATACCAAGATCAAACTTATGAGCCAGTTCTAAAAGATTTTGGTCTGGACATTGATCAAGAAGGGACCATGGAAGCAGCGTTTAGAATTGGAAGGAGTGGAAACTTTTTGAAGTGTTACTGGGATCAGTGTCTGGCGTTTTTGGGATTGCGTCGTCAAATTGTTCTGGGTAATTTTGATTTGAATAAAATTGATAATTACTTTTTTAAACATGCCAAAGAGACAGTCAAGAAAGTAAAGAATGCTAGTTTAAGCTTTGATGGCAATAATTTCTTGCCTATTTCTGAAGCGGCAGGTAGACACTTTGATAGTACCTTGCTTGCTGACCAGTTGAATCGGGCGGTAAGTCAGTTTGAGGGGTTAGAGACAGAGTTGAGTTTAGTTAAGGTTGAACCAATCTTGACGGTTAAGGAAATTAATAAGACTAAGCAGGAAGCCCAGGAGATTTTGGAGCGTGGTTTTACTTTGAAGTCTATTGAGAAAAATGTTACGGTTGAAAAACCACAGCTGGGGAGTTGGTTGGCATTCAAAGCGATTAAAGTTGATGGTAGTAAAAAGAAATCTCAAGACTATTTAACTACCGATCCTGCTGAATTATTAAAAAAAGGAAGTCGAGCTGCTCTGGTAATTCTGCTTAATCGAGATAATACAAAAGAGTATATTGAAGGTATTGCTTCTGAGGTAGATCGGACTCCTTATAATGTTCGTCTGAGCTATTCCGGTGGGAAATTAAGAGTAACCCAATCTAGTCAGACGGGAGAATCGGTTGAGCCAGAAAAAACTGCTGATAATATTGAAGAAGCACTTCAGGAAAAGCAGACTGAGGCCCAGGTTGCAATGAAAACAGAGACCCCCCAAATTACTGAAAAAGACTTGAATAAACTAGGAATTAAGGAGAGAATTGCAACTGGCATTTCCAACTTTTCCGGCTCGCCTTCAAATCGAATTCATAACATTGGAGTTGGAGCAGCAGCTTGTAGTGGGGTGATTGTGGCACCAAATGAAATTTTTTCAATGAATGATACTTTGGGTGATACGGGAGCGGCAGCTGGTTACTTAAAAGAACTTGTGATTAAGGGAAATAAGATTGTGCCGGAGTACGGCGGTGGGCTCTGCCAGATTTCCACGACTTGTTTCCGGGCAGCCTTGAACTCTGGCTGTGAGATTGTGGAGCGTGAGAATCATCGTTTCCGGGTGATGTACTATGAGCCGGCAGGGACAGACGCAACGATTTACAGCCCCAGCCCGGATTTTAAATTTAAAAATGATACTAGTCATCACATTTTGATTCAAACAAGCATTTCAGGAAACACTTTAACTTTTGATTTCTACGGCACTAAAGGGGGTCGCACAGTTAAACTAGAGGGCCCTTATATTACTTCAGGTGCTTCGGCAGGGAAAGCAGAGGAGATTGAAGATGATAGCTTGAAAGAGGGAGAAAGAGTTTTAGTTGAAGCTTCATTCTCAGGTGCAACCGCGGTGCTTTATCGGTATGTGTATCAAAATGGCAAACAAGTTCGTAAAGATACTTTTAATAGTAGTTATGTTCCTCAGGCGGCAGTGTATCAGGTAGGGCCGTCAGATTAGGACAGAGGTTAAGGGTTATAGGTGAGGGGTTGGGGAACGCGAGTTCCTTTTGTTTATTTCTGGAGAGGTGCTAGAGTGGTTTAATAGGGCGCTCTCGAAAAGCGCTGTCCCGCTTGCGGGACCCTGGGTTCGAATCCCAGCCTCTCCGCCAGACTATTGTTTTTAACACTTTTACTTAATTATGGATATTAAAAAATCATTCAATCAGTTTTTAGATGGTAGTGGCAAAAATAATGGAAGAAAGCCAAATGAAAGATATGCTTCCTTTGATTTTTGTTACAATTATTTTTATTCATTCTACAAAAGAAATAAACTTTCCGAGTTGGCAAATGAAAATAATCTTCAAATGAGTTGTTTACAAATAGGTTTTTATTTGGCAAGTTGGGGAATGATGAGGGGCTCATCTTTTCTTCTTGAAAAAAGCGTCAGAAACTACACTGCTTTAATTATTGCAATTTCAAAGATGAATTCTGAATTATGGGAAATAGATGTACCAGATTATAATGATAAAAACATTGCTCTTTTATTGGATTGCAAACAACAAATAATTAATGCACTTGGAGAGGAAAATAATCCAAGTGATACACTAGTAACAAAAATCATGTTGGGAGTTTTTGCTAATATTCCTGCCTTTGATCAATATTTTACAAAAAGCCTTAAGGTTAATTCTGTTAACGAAAAATCAATATTAAAAATAAAAAAATTCTATTTAGAAAATAAAGATGTTTTTGACTCCTTTAAAATATATACTTTTGATTTTTTAACATCCAAGGAAACTAATAATCTTTATACAAAAGCGAAATTGATTGATATGTATGGATTTATAGATGGTCAGTAGTAGTGTCTGAATTTACTCAAAGGAATATAAAAAATCGCATCCCGAGCATGAATGGGAGAAGCGTCAGATTATAAAATAAATAACTATTTAGATGTCTCGCTTGCGGGACCAGAGGTTCGCCTGCCTGCATACCCACCGGTATGTAAACCGGCAGGCAGGAATCCCAGCCTCTCTGCCAAAATAACATAACAGATTTTCTACTGATTAATATGACAAAGAAAAAAGCGATTTTATTATTCATAGGACTAGGATTAATTGTAATTGTTGCTATAGTTTTCGTATTTATTGTATTTAAAAACAAAGATAATTCGCAAAGCATAGTTAATTATGATAATCCTGTAAACGAAACACCCGCAGAAAATGTAGCTAACACGTATAAAATAGTAGATACCGGCGTTATAAAGTATTATAGTGATAATTCTGTTATTCCAAAACCCTCTGCGGGGACAAATTTTTATGGTCAAGATGCTCAATATCAAATAAACAGTCCTTCGTACATAAATAATGGAGATGGCACAATTACGGACAAGGTTACTGGTTTGATGTGGCAAAAAGATATGGGTAAAAAAATGACTTTTGAAGTAGCGTTTAAAAAAGCCAAAGGATCAAATCTGGGAAATCATAACGATTGGAGAGTTCCTACAATTAAGGAATTGTATTCGCTCATCATTTTTACCGGTCAAGTTCAGGGGCAAAAAGCAGTTGATTTCTTTATTGATACAGATTACTTTAATCAACCCATAGGAGATACATCAAAAGGCGAAAGAGAAATAGATGCTCAAACATTGTCTGCAACAAAATATGTTGGCCTAACAATGAGAAATGATGAAACTATCTTTGGAGTGAATTTTATTGACGGGCGTATAAAAGGCTATGGTAGGTATGATCCTCGTACAAGAGAAGAAAAAAAGAAGTATTTCCGTCTAGTAAGGGGAAATACGGATTATGGAAAAAACAATTTCATAAATAATGGGGATGGGACGGTTTCTGATTTGGCGACAGGATTAATGTGGCAAAAAGAGGATAGTAAAAAAGGAATGAATTGGAAGGATGCTTTATCCTACGCAGAGAATTTAAAATCAGCCAGTTATGATGATTGGAGATTGCCTAGTGCCAAAGAATTACAAAGTATTGTAGATTACTCCCGCTCACCTCAAACAACAAATTCCGCCGCCATTAATTCCGTTTTTAATATTTCAAGTATCACCAATCCCAATGGAAAAAAGAATTATCCATTTTTCTGGACAAGTACAACTCACTTAGACGGCATAGACCCTGAAAGTCATGCGGTCTATATAAGTTTTGGAGAAGCTCAAGGAAGAATGAACGGCAATCTAATGGATGTTCATGGTGCAGGAGCCCAACGTAGTGACCCCAAAAGCGGAGATATAAAAGATTATCCAAGTTTTTTTGGACCACAAGGGGATATAAGATATGTCTATAACTATGTAAGAGCAGTTAGAAATATTGAATAATGAAAAAATTTCTCATAATCTCAATCTCACTTCTTTGATATACAGAAACTCGCTGACTCCCAATATGAATTCTTGGTAATTGATAATTGATAATTAGTTCTATGTCTCTCAAGCTCTATCAAAAAAAACGCGACTTCGAAAAAACGAAAGGGCCTAGAGGAACTGAAAGAGACTCCTCGACTCGCCTCGCTGAAAGGCAAGCTTCGCTTGGCGCAGAGAAGTTGCGGTGAGGAGCAAAAAGAAGTTGAAGAGATATTGAAAATTCTAGTAGGAGCTTGGGATAGGGATGTCAAGGTGAACGTGATCTTGAATAAGTTCTGTAAGAATAAAATTGTTATATGAGATATGAGAGCACGGTGGTTTAAAACCGGTTTTATTTTGGCAGGTGTTGGGTCGGCGATTGGTTTGGGTAACATCTGGCGTTTCCCTTACATTGTTGGCGAGAGTGGTGGGGGGACATTTCTGATCCCTTATTTTATTGCAATATTGTTTTTTGGGATTCCTGTGATGCTGGTGGAGTTTGCAGTGGGGAGGCATTTTAGGGGTTCCGTATTAACTTCTTTGAAAAGAATAAACCCAAAGATTGCATTAGTCGGGTTAATTCCGATTACTGCAATACTCTTTATTTTAAGCTACTACCTGGTAGTTACTGGTTGGACGTTTGCCTACTTTTTCTTTTCTCTCTTCGGGCAGGTGAGCTTTGGAGCGTTTACCGAAACAATCTATCCATTATTTTTCTTTTTGGGAGCCGTTTTGCTTGTGGCGGTGATAGTGAGACGGGGAATTAAGAAGGGGATCGAGAGGACTTGTAGGTTCTTACTCCCGCTGCTGCTAATACTAATCTTGGTTCTAGTGGTCAGAGCGATTTCTCTTCCCGGCGCGAGGGAGGGAATAAAGTTCTACCTCACGCCCAATTTAAGTGTCTTGTCCAATCCCCACATCTGGCTGTTGGCGTGCGGGCAAGCCTTTTTCTCGCTCTCGGCTGGTTTCGGGATTTTGCTAACTTATGGAAGTTACTTGAGTAAAAAAGAAGGAATACCGGGAAGTGTGTTTAAAATCGCGGGCGCTGACACATTAATTGCAATCCTAGCAGGCTTCATTATATTCCCTATTGTGTTTTCTTTCGGTTTCAACCCGGCGGCAGGGCCCGAGCTAGTATTTGTTACTTTGCCAGAGATATTTTTGGTTATGTGGGGAGGAAAATTTTTCGGGGCGGTGTTTTTCTTGTTGTTGTTTGTTGCAGCAATAACATCTGCAATCTCTATGCTAGAAGTGGGGGTGACTACCCTTGTGGATGAGCGCAAATTCAGTAGGACGAAAGCAACTGTTCTCGCTTCTCTCGTTGTGGCTTTGGTGGGGGTACCCTCGGCGTTGAGCTACGCTGGTTTTGATTTGGTTTTGTTGGGCAGGTCGTTTTTAGATTTAATGGATCTTATTTTCGGTTCCTTACTTACGCCAGTAGTTGCTGCCCTGTTTTGTGTTGCCATCGGATGGTTCTGGAAACCAAAGAAACTTCTTAACGAGATAAACAGAAATAGCAGCATAAAAATTCCCCTTGCTATTGTTTACTTGGTCAAGTACGTTATCCCGGTAATTTTACTTGCCGTTTTTCTCCTTGAAATGTTGAAGATCTCATTCTAACTATCTATGGGTGGAGATGTTAAAATGTCCCTCAAACCCTATCAAAAAAAGCGTGACTTCAAAAAAACCTCTGAACCGGGAGGAAAGGCAAAAGGCAAAAGGCAAAATGCAAAAGATCCAATCTTTGTAGTTCAGGAACATTTTGCTTCTCATCACCATTTTGATTTTCGTCTAGAGATGAAAGGAGAACTAGTCTCCTTTGCGATTCCCAAAGAATTTCCCAAGAAGCCCTCTGAAAAAAGATTAGCGGTTCAAACGGAGAATCATCCCTTGGATTACGCGGACTTTGAAGGAGAGATTCCTCAAGGTGCATATGGAGCTGGCAGGGTGAAAATTTGGGATAAGGGAGCTTATGAACCCCTAGATAGCTCAATGGAGAAGATGCTAAAAGAAGGAAAAGCGAGCTTTGAGTTGAAGGGCAAGAAACTGAAGGGTAAATGGGCGTTGATTAGATTTCGAGGAAGTAAGAAAAATTGGCTTCTGATTAAGCAAAAAGCGTAGCTCATGCTACAATAAAAGTAGATTTCTAATTATTCTTATGCCTAAAAGCAAACGCGAAAAAAGAATTTTTGCTACGATCATCACAATTTTAGTGGTGCTCTTAGCTTCTGCTGCAGTCTTAAGTTATATTGCAACTCGCAGAACCGATACTCAAGAAGCAAAAGAAACCGAGGAGGTTGTCACAGAAAAAGAAAGTTCAGAAGTGGAAAGTAGTAATTTAATTTGGATGTGCGGCCGATCAGTGATGGCAGGTTGGTTTGAATATTGGGGAGGCGACGTTGAAAGTCCTCTAAAACGCAAGGGTTATACTTTGGTCTACAAGGAATTATATGAGCCGCCGGAAATTGTAGACAGTGTTGAGGTTTATCTTAAGGATGTTGGAAGCAAGAAGCCGGTGATTTTCTTTAAGCTTTGTTTCGCGGACTTTGTTGGCGGCACTCGCCAAGAGGCCTCGGAAAATCTTGCCGATCACAAAAAATACATTCAGAATGTCTATGATTTGGTGGTCAAGAAATACAAACTAAAACTTTTAATTGGCAATGGTCTGCCACAGGTTAAAAATGACACAGATGAGGATTTACTCTGGAACTATGAACGTTATAATGCCTGGCTGGATAATTTTGCTAATGAGCATAAAGATGAAATAGCGGTTTTTGATTTTTATGGCTTACTAACAGACGATTCTGGTAGCCTCAAGGCCGAATATGCCGTTGATACTTATGATTCTCACCCGAATGCCAAAGGTTATGCGGCTTTGGAGGGTCAGTTTTTTGAGTTTTTAGATGAGAATTTAAAATAAGTTGATGGAGAATGAGTCTTTTGTTCCTGAATCTGAGAAGAAAATTTCTCTTTATCGCAAGAGAGCTTTTGAGAGTGTTGAGGAAAACCTTGATTATTTTCAAAGGATCGAAAGTGGGGAAATTGAACCATTGCAACTTGATGAATTAGAAAGAGAGGAGGTTTTAGGTTGGGAAAAAGAATTGGGGAATGAGCTAGAAAGCATTTGGGAAAGAGAAATTGCAGTTCAATCATTTTTCACAGAATATTTTTTGACAACCGAGGGTAAAAAAGATCTTTCCGCTATAATTAGCAAAGAAGATAACCCTCAAAAAATAGAGGAAATTAATAACCTCAAAGATCTTGCTCAAGTTGAGAAGTTTTTATTTGAGCATGATAAAATGATCTCCGAGTTATCCAATTCAAAAGAAGGTTTAAAAAAGATTAAAAATATTGCTGGTAGTAGCCAAAATTATGCACGAGAAGCTTTTCTGAAAAGTTTTAATAACGGCTTGGGAGAAGCGGTCAATCCTCATGTCACAACCTTACTTTTAGATTCTTCTGAGGCAAGATCAAAAATAGAAGAATTACGAGAATTTAAAAGGAAACTAAAGGAGGATGTTTGGGGAGAACTTGAAAGTTTAGGAGATAATCAATCCAAAGCCAAGAAGGTTGTTTTAAATATTTATGCGAGGAGAGTTAATGAACTGATTGCCGGAGCTTATGGCATTGGGGCAGTGTTAATTAAAAAGCAAGAGGTTTTAGGTTTAGATAACCAAAAATTTAAAGCTGATTTTGAGAATGAATTTGCCTTTATTGATGCTCTTGGTGGAACAAAACGTTTGGATGAAAAAAGGCTTGAAAAGAATATTTCTCGCATGGATAAATTTCTTTATGGAGCTTCAGAATATTATAATGAAGAAGGTAATCGTGAGGCAATTTCTGATGAAATTCGTGCACTTGCGGACTTACGAGAGAAAGAAATAAAGGATAGCTTGAAAAGTATCAAGGAACGCGAAAAAGAAAAAGGGATTAATTATCGCATAGGACAATTAAGGGTTAAAGCTGATGAAGTGGTTGGTTGGTTAAAAGATTTTTTGAAGCAACAAGGAATGTTAAGCGAGTTTGATCCTGAAGATTATTCTCCTGATCGAAATGAAAGGGCAGAAGATGACAAGTGGCAAATAGTAAGAGAGAGGGGTAGAAAAAGCTTTGCAGTTGAGTCGTATCAAGGAGTGATAAAATCGCCGATTGAGTTTTCAGGAAAAACACAGGATAAAAAAATTGAGGGTGGTTTTCCACCTGCTTGTCACGAAATTCTTCATGCTATTCAGGGGGATAACGAGAAAAAGATAGGACTTAAAATTCTTGATAAAATAGGTAGTGATCGTGGATCCATAATGTCAGAAGCTGGCGCGGTGATGATTGAAAATGCAATTAAGGATGAGCTGTTTGGTAGTATGCCAGGAGGACTCCCTGATTATTTACGTGCAATGGAAAGGCGTTCAGAAGGAGGCAATTTTAAAGATTGTTCAGAAGCACTTTTTGAGAGTGCAAAACGAATTCACGATTATAGATTAGAGAATAATTTAATTACGAAAGATGATTACGATCACTTGATAAATAATACAGCTAATGCAGCATTTGATGATACATTAAGGTTATTTAGGGGTAATTCTAATTTCTCTCGCAATTTTTATCAGCTTAGCAATCTTTCTAGCACCGAGCCGTTTCTCTGGAATAGTCAACCTTCGGTTTATCTTGAGCAGAATATATTAGTTAAAGAATTGAAGGAACTTGGCCAGGAAAATTTGTTACTAGTTAGGGGTGTTAATTTTGAAACCCTCGGAGATCTTTTGTATTCTGGGTTGTTAAAGCTTGAAGATATCCCGCCCAAGGATGCCCCAGAAAAAATAAAAAACGGTTTCTTAGAGTTCTTTGACAAGATTAAGAAAGAATATAAAGCTAAACTTTCTAATTAAATTTATATACCAATTATAAAAGGAGAAAAACATGTTTAACCGCAAAGTGCTTGTAGGAGTGGTTCTCTTGTTAGCTTTTGGCCTTTTGGTCACTGCAGGAGGGTGCTCGTTGTTCAAGCTTTCGAAGGATGACCAAAAGGAAATTATCAAGGAAGCAACCGAGGCCTTTAAGGATATTGATTCTTATGGACTTGAGGGAGCGATGAAACAAAAAGACAAAGAATTTGATCTTGAGTTAAGCAAAGCAGGCAGTGATGTCAGTTTTATTATTAAGGCAGGAGGTGCTTCTCTTAAGGTTGTTCAGAAGGGTGACTATGTTTACATGGGAAATGAAACGAAGTGGCTGCGTTACCAAGATACTGGTGGGAGCAATACAGGGAACCTTTCAGAGCAGTTTGAGGGAGAGAGAATCGTGGAGGATTTTAAAGCTGAAGATATTGATAACGAAAAAATGGTCTATGAAGGAAAAGAAACAGTTGATGGAAAGAATTGCTATAAGTTTACCTACTCTGAACTGGGTAATGACAAGGAATCGGGTATAATCTGGATTGCTGTTGGAGATAAAAAGATCAAGAAGATTGAAATTACGGGTAGTGAGGAAAACACAACAGGAAGTTTGACGTTTAGCTATAATGATATCAAAGTGGAAGAACCAAAAGATTATGAGGAGGTTGACATTAGCAAAGATTACACAAAGATTCTGGAGGTGATGGGAGATTTTATGAAAGCTAATCCAGATTTTGGTTCTAGTGGGAGTGTAAAAGGAAGGCAGGATATGGATAGTGGTGAGTGGAAGTATCCTGACTACTATGATGATTTGATCCTTCTGCTTATAAGGGCGGTAGGAAGATAAATCTTACTAAAGTGAGAATAAAGCTCGGTCTCTTAAGGGACCGAGCTTTTAGATGACCAGAGTTTTTATGTTATAATCAAACTAGCTTCATTTCTGAAATAATCTCATGGTTGATAAACAATACCAATCTTTTCTTGATGTCTTAAAGACAATCAACCGCGGTGCGGAAGAAAGGGAAACGCAAATCAAGTCACTTGCTACGGTACTTTCGCGGATTAAGTTCTCAGCAGAGATATTTCTATGATATAATTAAGATGTATTAATTAAAAGGAGATGATACATATGAGCGAAAAAGAAAAGTGGGATAAATTCTGGAAACAAGGGGATGTGGGTGTTACGCCGACACGAAAAAATCTTTTTAAGAGGTTTAAAAAGATAGAATTGCCAGAAAATGCAAAGATTTTGGATGTCGGTTGCGGCTCTGGAACATTAGCTAGATTTTGGAAAGAGCAAGGATACAATGTTACAGGCTTGGATATCAGTGATGAATCTCTTGAGAAGACTCGTCAAAAAGGTGTTCATTGTATAAAAGGGGATGTCACGAAAAGACTTCCTTTTGAGGATAATACCTTTGATTTGGTCTATTCTGACGGTCTTCTTGAACATTTTACTGATTCAATGCCTGTTTTAGAGGAGATATTCAGGGTCAGTAAGGGTTATATATTGACATTGGTGCCGAGGAATACTTTGTATAAGCTGATTCACAGTATTGTATTCAGGCCACCAAAGGAGTATAAGAAAAAAGATCATGAATGGGTTGGATTTCATAAAAAGTTTGAGCCAAGATCTATTGAATTTGAAAAAATTAGTTTTGGTATTCTGTTTATATTATGTCAGAAAAAGTGATATCAGATGAAAATAATTAATCTCTTTAAGCAAAAATCGTGTAGGGCTGACCTTGTTTTGGGTATTGGTTGATGGTGAAAAGTGCCACAAGTTTACTTACGCTAAGGTGGATGGCAGCGGGGAGTCTGGTACTCTCTGGATACTTGAAGTCATGGATGATTGAGATTGTGGGCGATTCCACGAAGGCAAATCCTGACTTTGGCAGCTAAAAATAGTTGAGCGGAGAATATAAAATCCCGGTTCAATTCTAGAACCTGGGTTTTTATTAGTGAGATAAATTTATGCTATAATCAGGGTGGTTTTATTTCTGAATAATGTCTTATGGTTGATAAACAATACCAATCTTTTCTTGATGTCTTAAAGACAATCAACCGCGGTGCGGAGGAACGAGAAACTCAAATTAAGGCACTTGCATCAGAGATGTCTTATGTAAATCTTTTTGGCTATCCCGTTGATTTACAAGTGCTTGCTTTGATCTCGAGGGAACTTGCTGAAGAAACGCGAGCGATTGCTTTTTTCAAAACGGGGGATGAACTGAGAGTAGGAATTGTAAATCCGAATAACCTGGCGGCAAAAGATAAGATTGAAAAAATAGCACGTGAAAAAAAACTAAAGGTGGTCTTTAGCTTAATTTCAGGGAGCAGTTTCCTTTATGGACTGGAACTTTACAGAAAGATTCGGACGGAGCTATCAGTTGCTGAGGATATTGAGGTAAAAGTTGAAGATATTAGTCGCTTCCAGAAGAAAATTAAAACGTTGCAGGATATTTCCAAAAGTTTGGAAACTACTTCCACAACTGACCTGATAAATACAGTTTTTGCCGGAGCAATTATTGGAAGAGCTTCGGATATTCACTTAGAGCCGGTAGAAAAAGAGGTGAAAGTGCGCTATCGGATTGATGGGGTTTTGGACGATATCACGGAGCTTGATAAGGAAATATACCCAACTGTACTTTCACGCATTAAATTTTTGGCAAAAATGAAATTGAATGTCACAGACGTTCCCCAGGATGGTAAATTTAGTGTTAGGAGTCTGGGCCGGCGCTTTGATATTCGTGTTTCTAGTCTGCCAACACCCTCTGGTGAGAGTTTAGTGATGCGACTTTTGGATCAACAGCAGAGAGTTTTAAGTTTGGAGGAATTGGGATTGATGGGGAAGGCGCTTGATGAAGTTGAAAAAGCAATTAAGAAAACAAATGGGATGGTTTTGAGTTGTGGTCCGACTGGTTCTGGTAAGACAACGACTTTGTACGCTTTCCTGGGGAAATTAAATATCGAAGAAAGAAAAATTATCACAATTGAAGATCCAATTGAATATAAATTGCCGGGAATTTCTCAATCCCAGGTAGATCCTAAAGGTGATTATACTTTTGCAAATGGCTTGCGTTCGATTGTCCGACAAGATCCGGATATTATTATGGTTGGTGAGATTCGTGATCAGGAGACTGCTGATATTGCTGTTAATGCAGCCTTAACTGGGCACTTAATGCTTTCTACTTTGCATACCAATGATGCCTCGGGAGCAATTCCACGCTTGATTGATATGGGAATCCAGCCCTTTCTTTTGGCGTCGGGTTTGAGTGTGATTATTGCGCAGAGGTTGGTGCGGAGGGTTTGTGAGGAGTGTGTGGAGGAATTACCAATTACTAATGGTCAATTAGATAAAATTAAATCGGTAGTAGAGAAAACGCCGGAGGAAATCAAAAAGGAAATTGACTTAAGCAAGATTAAAACTTTGCGGAAGGGAAAGGGATGTCAGGAATGTAATGGGACTGGTTATAAGGGAAGGATTGGTTTATTTGAGGTCTTGGTTGTGACCAAGGAGATGAAAAAAATTATTCATGAAGGCGGCAGTGGTGATGTTGTGAAAGGTTTGGCGCTCAAAGAGGGAATGGTAACAGTAGAGCAAGATGGAATTTTGAAAGTTTTGGATGGAGTGACGACATTAGAAGAGGTAGAACGGATGACAGCGGAATAGTTTATAATTAGAAATAAAAAACAGGATTGTGCTCTCCTGTTTTTTGTTATCGATAAAGGTTTTTTAAACCAACTCCTCCGGAATGTCAAAATTGCTGTGAACTTTACTGACATCATCTATCTCCTCCAG
>Ga0209977_10000566_pt1 | contig 14760 bp, 21 predicted proteins | sample SumtaG_2_FD_183113 | JGI IMG/M metagenome (GOLD analysis project Ga0209977, IMG submission 183113) | Deep subsurface microbial communities from Indian Ocean to uncover new lineages of life (NeLLi) - Sumatra_00607 metaG (SPAdes) (version 2) | ecosystem: Environmental > Aquatic > Marine > Oceanic... | reverse complement strand
CAGGCCATTGCTTCGTCCACGCCTCCCGGGACTGTGCCGCCGACGCCTACGCGGACGTCGTAATATAATTTTAAGATGCGGCTGGCGTAGGTGTCCAGAAATCGCTCCCAGACAGGATAGTCGGGCTCGAGCATATGGGGGTATTTCCCGCGCCACAAAGGGCTCCACGTTTTTCCTAGTTCCGTTGGCATGCGTGTATATACTTTTTTAGCCAGGCGAGATCCGCGCAGATCTTGCCGAGCCTGTTCTCAAGCCTAAGAAAGTAAACAAGCAGCGCGAGCACAATAGGCCAGGTTTTCAGGAGCGTTTCTATCATAGCAGCTTTTGTCTGTTTAGTTAAGCGTAGGTCACCTCGAGGCGAGGCCACAGTCCCGTGTCGTCTTCGGAGAAATACATGCCCGCGGAGGTGTACGTGTACGGGGGGGGCACGACGTTTAAGTAGTCGTATTCGAAGTCTCGGAGCATAAAGGCGACGACTCCGCCGAGGTGGTCTGTAACATGGCTTTTACCTGCATCCCCAAGGGTCATGTTATTCCAACCCGTCCCCCAGGCTTGTAGCAGGAGAAAAACCCCCGTGAACGAGGTGTAGTCGGCCAGGACCCAGGGTTCGGAGGGTTCGGCGGCCTGGACGGCAACCATTGAGCTTGTGTCATAATAACCGTGGACCTTGAGGGTTGCTAACTCAACGAATCTGCCCGCGGGGATAGGTGTCAGGTCGAAGTATAGAAGGGCCCTTCGTATTAAGCCATAGGTGCCTGGCTGGTTGTTCGATATGATGGCGGACGAATACATTTTCTTCATCATGCTCCCCGAGTCGCCCTCGGGTGCGTCGTGTGCGAGCTGCCAGGTTGAATGTCCGTTTTGGATATAGCCATCGGCATATTTTGGCAGACAAATAAGGGTTCCCCCTAACGGCGGCTGGTTTTGTCCTGGTGGTCGGGGGATCGATCCCCCAGGATCGATATAAAGCGGCGGCGAGACGCCGGTGACCTGTGTATCTGCTGGTGGTGAGCTGGTTGCGGTAGCGGCCGCCTCTGCGGCGGCGGCTGCCGCTGCGGCTGCGGTCGCCGCAGAGGCGGCCTCTGTGTCGGTCAGAATCGCTGCGGTCGCCTCGTCATGAGCCGCGTCCGCTACCGCCTTCGCCTGATCCGCTGCCGCCTGTGCCTGATCCGCGGCGTCCTGTGCCGCGGCTTGATCTTGCGGGGCCGCCTGATCTGCGGCCTCCTGCGCCTGGTTTGCGGCCTCCTGTGCCAGGCGCCATTCCCTAAGAGCTTGCTCCCAGTCCGCCTGTGCCTGTTCCAACGCCGCCTGTGCCAGATCCGCAAGCGCCTGCGCCTGGTCCGCCGCGTCCTGGGCGGCCTGAAGGTCCTCCGTCTCTATCCCTAATTGCGCGAGGAGCTCCACGAGGTCTATTCCAAGGAGCTTCATCAGGCGGCGGGTGATTTCTCCGGGTAGGAGCGTAAAGAGGAGCTTGATAGCGAAAAGCCGGCGGGCCTGTTCGGGGTAAGCCTCAAAGCACTTTTCGTCTATGACGTGGTGGCATGGTAGTGCCTCGGCGGGGCTCATTTCATTCCGCGGGCGGCCTCGAGTAGCGCCTCAAAGCTCATAGGCTGGATGATTCGCTTTGGAAGCAAGCCGATCTGTATGACTACCTCAACGCCGGTTATGACTCCATCTCCCCATATCATTGCATATAGGTCGCTGCCTCCGGGCTCGAGCTCGTAAAACTCGCGGAAGGAAACGACCGTAGCGTTTCCGCGGAGGGTCTTGCCTCTGTTTGAAGGCCACAACTGAAAGTTGCCCTGGAATATCTGAACGTGGGCCTGGTGGTCGCAGCCGTTTTGGAACAGGACGTCGACCTGGTGAATGACTCCCGCCGTAAGGTCCATGGGTAGGCGGATCTTATTGGTGTCTATATCGCCGGTTGTTATTGGCTGGTCAAATACGTAAAACACGGCGGGGCCTCCTAAATACCCTGGGACGGAAACGAGATCCGTTTAGAAAGGGGTATGCCCTTTTTTACTGCAACCTCCGGGACGGTGTAAAAGACCCTTATCTTGGTGACATCAACGTAGGCCATATAATCCATGGAGCCGTTGATGTTTTGAACCTGCAGGTAGTTGCCAAACCACTCACTCCTGACAATATCGCCATCGAGTTCCGGGATGCCCCAAAGATCGGCCAACGAGCCGTAGACGATCCAGGTGAACCAGGTCGGCCAATAAATGGCGGAGGCGAGGTTGTCTCCCGGGGGAGAGATTTCGGTCTCCTCGATCTTAAGCCATATACCAGAGTCCATAAGCTTTACGGTGTCGTCAGTACAGCGTTTGACTGCAACCTCTACTCCGACAACCGTCGCGGCTGCGGGCAGGTCTTCTGTTGTGAAACCATAGTTGAAAAGTATGAGAGGGCAGCTCGCGTCCATCTTTGGAATGAGAGACTCCGCACCGAAGCCGTCTTCGACCTTTGCCTTGTCGGGGTCGGTCCAGGTCGAGCAGCCGACCCCTCCGAGATCCATAGCGGTCCCCGGGAATTTCCAGTCGGTTACGAGAGTCACGGACCACCCCCGGGTGTGCCGCAAGGGATTGCACCTAACTGCAACTGGGTCCAAGCAGCGGGGGCCTGGACCTGGACGGAGTCGAGTATGAAGTTGAGCTCCTGGGTGGTCAGGTCGGTCAGGGCGCTGTAGAAGAACAAGAGGCGCATGGGGTGAAACTCTAATGTCCGCAGAAGGTAAAAGCGGGCGGAGTCCTCGAGCTCTGGATGGAAGGTGTAGAAAAACCAGGCGAGATAGGCAAGGCGACCGAGATCCTCGAGGGCGTCAATGACTTGTTTGAGGGTGCTTGACTCGTATGCGATCAAAAGGTCGCAGGCATCGGCACACGCGGGCATGGTTTGAAGTGTGGCGAGAATCGGAGCGAATGGCGAGTTAAGCGCATGCATGGATATGGTCTTTGCGACACCGGGTGTTCTCCCTGGGTCGGTTAGTTTAAAAGCAAGACTTGGAGGGTGTCGTCTCCGGAGTCGGTTTGTGCATAAAAGAGAACCACGCCGGCATTGGCGAAGACGTCCAGGGTAAGCGGGCCGTCGAGCTTAACGGACGTAGCGCCGTTTGCTACGGCCGAAACGTGCCAGTCATTGCCGGTGAGGAGTTTTGCGGCCACGGCCTTGCAGGCGTTTCCCACCAGCGCCGGGACGGCAACCTCTGTCCATGACGAGTCACCAACGGGGATATTCAGGATCCCGATTATTTCAGTCGCGGCCGGCGGGGCCCGCTGTCCAAATTCTGTCATAGGTTTTGAGTCCAGCCGATTGCAGTAAAAACGAGGCTGTCTCCAGTAATCACTCCCGTAAGGTCCGCAAAAAAATAGTCTCCCTCTCCGAGCAAAACGTCAGAGCGGGAGACTGCCAATTCTTCTGCGGCTATGTTTTGAAGTTCCTCGAGGTAGTGGTCTTTTCCACCGGCGTTGATTCCAAGCCTGCACTTGGTGTAGCCGGAGGTCCGGTTTTCAACCGTGACGTGCGTTAGGACGCGGAGCGTTTTAGCTCCGATCGGACCGAGGCGAAATCGGTAGACCGAGCCGGTTACGCCGACGCCCGGGAGAGTGCGCCGGTATAATTGATTAAAGTCAGAAATATTGTGTATGGGCACGGGCAGTTAAACCTTTCCCTTTCTCCACTTCCCAAGGGGTACCATTTAACGCCGCGCTGTTACGCGTAGCTGCGGAGCTGCTGAGTGACCACCTGTGCCAAAGGACCGGTGCCTAAAGTCGGGCCTGCCTTTACGCGCATTTGCAAGGTTCCGACCTTTGTCACGTCGTACCAGTCAGCGAGGTCGGCGGGGCTGCCGAACGGGATTGCAACCAGACCGTGAGGTATATAGCCCTTGCAGAGAAAATAGACTGTTACTGGGGTTGTCTCAGTGGCAAAGGCCGCGAGGCCGCCATTACCAAAAAGCCCCGAGAGATCTTGGGGATTGCTGGTTAGCTGCCCAACGATTATCGCATCCTCAAACGGGGTAACCCTGAAGTCGGTGCCGGTGTTTGCTATGACCATGTAGACATTTTCGATGTACTCCGGATAGAGTTGTTTCATCAAATAAAACAACTCGTCACCGGTTAGGTCCAGGGGGATCCGCTTGTCGTTGTCCTCGCTCAACTTGACGTCGGCTATCATCTGCGTGAAGTTGAATTCCTCCTGGTGGGAGCCGACGAGCAACGTCCTGATAGGATGGTCGGTCGGGAGATCAAGGTATTCGTAGGCATTTGCGACCGGCGTGTAGGTGTAGACGTTCTTGGCCATAAGAAACCCGGTGGGCGAGGGCGTCAATTCGTCGAAAAGGTGTGCCTGGACGGTGAGAAAGTTATCACCGGCCGTGGTGCAGGCGAGGTTTTCATCCCATGTGATCTTGAGTTGTGGGTTAGTGAACTTAGTAGGATCGAAGGCGAGCTCGGGGTCAAATAAGCGCCTACCGAAGTCTATGCCGAACACCGCCCGCATCCACTCGCCGTTGGAGCCGGTCATGTGGTTGTCGGAGGCCTCTCCTCGATCATAGAAGTTGAGGGCCTGGGCCTCCCTTCCGTTAAGGGAAAAGAGCACGTCGGAACCATCGACAAGCTCAATCTTGGTGATGTTTGCGGCCGGGTGGTCGTCGAAGGTGCTCGCGCCGTTCAGTGTTCTGAAGATGATATCAATACGGCTTATAAGATCCGCAATGTTTATATCAATCACCTTAGTCCCTGCCCCGCCCAAGTCCTCCGCGGCCAATATCTTTGCTACCCTGTAATTCATAACGGGTTACCTCCCTTGAATCAATATCTTGTGGTGTAAGGTTATCCTCCAACCTTGGCGGCGATCAGGGCATCCACGACGCGCTTGACGCGTTCAATGTTTCTCGGATCCCGGCGCGGGAACCTGGGACCAAGATCAACGGCGGCTATGGCGTCCCGGTAGGGAGCGAAGCCCTTGGCGTAATCATCCCCGCCGATATAGACGCCCTCTGCGAACCTCCCGGGTCCTTTCTTGAGGGCCTTCTCTTTCCACTTATTGGTTCCTGCAGCGCGGACTCCCTTTTCAAAGAGTCCCTTGGCGGCGGCCTGGTCTATGCCAGCCTTCCAGTTGTCTCTTGCGTCGAGGGTTTCTTCCTCCCAGTCCCTCTTTGGGTGTTCGATTCCGAGCTTGTAATCCTCCTGCCGGCCAGGGGTGACCCTTTGCCATTTGTCCCGAATTGCGCTCAAGGACTTAATTTCGGCCATAGTCTTTCCTCCTTGATTGGGGTTCTATAATAACGCCCTCGATCAGCGTGTCAATATTTTGACACGCCCGGAGAGCGCAGGTCAAGGAAAAAGTGACCAGGTGTCAGTTTTGAAGGCACCGTGTTGCGGTATGGGGTAAGTTGCCTGTCAACTCATTCGGTTGAACTCTTACAAAAGGAGGCCGCAACACGGCGCGAAACTCGATTCGAACTTGAATAGGGAGCGCCGGTTCAAACCGCGTTTTTTGCATTTCTATGGATCTTCAAAGTCGCTTCCGCCTGGTTTCTTCGGTGGGTTTTTCTGATCTTTCGGGATCTCGAACGGAGTTGCGGTCGGTGGTTTTAAGGGTTTAAATAACTTTCTTGCGGTGTCATAAACGCCTCTAAATACTACGATTCCCCGAGAGGAAAGCAGAGAGACTATTTTCCATGCAAATTGTCCCCTTGCCTCAGAACCGTGGAACATCCCGCCGTCTGCGGGCAGCCCTTTCTGCCACCTAGAGACCCACCCGTCCTTTTTTAGGACGCCACGGTTATCATCAAGCCAGCTCAGTCCGATTTTCCGGCCAAACCATTTGTTTAACCAGGAAGTTTCCGCGTCTCGGGGATAATTATACCAGGTCCTCTGATAATGCTTCATGTTCCTATTAGCCAATAGGATCATATCAAACTGAATGGCATTTAAGCATTTCAGCATAGTTTTAGAGACGGGCTGCCGAGTGAGCTCCTAAAATGGCAGCCCAAAGGAAAGTTGTGGAGTCACCCAACCCCTGGCCTAGGGGTCGGTTATTTGTATAAAGAATCCAGCTTAGTTTGTCAAGTACCGCATTGTGGCACGGTCCTTGCCCTTTTCCCTTTCCTACTAACGCCTTTTGATTGTATTCTCAAGGGGTTGGCTTGGGAAGTTTGGTTAGAATGTCGGAGGCGGCCGCGAAGGCGCCGCCGACATCCTCTAGGTCTTAAGATATCTATACTCTTTATGTGTAAGATATGAGTTGCGGTATTTCCGCAACTCGGAGGGAAGCGAGTGATTTCGGGGGGTTGGAAGTTGGACGGTTGAACATAGCAAAGGCCCCCTGGGGACCTGGGGGCCGGGTAGGTCATCCTCAACAGCTTGAAAACGAATTGTCCTCGTTTTCGGGCTCGTCGGGATGGGTTTTGAGTTCAATGTGCATGCTTTTGGCACATATTGGACAGATCAGCTCCGCGAGGGGCGTATGGTCCCTGGTCTGGATGTGCGAATAGAGTTTATGACAAAATGCACATAGGTATTCGAGCTTTAAGCGTCGATGACGCCGCGGGGGTCTTTCGTGGTGGCAGTCTGGACAGACCCAAAGAACGAGAGTTTGTCCGAGTGGTTGGTCGATGTGAACCAAAAACATATCGCCTTGGCATTTTGGGCATTTCATATAAAATCACCTCCTTTCCTGTTTTTTCTGAACGGAGAAACAGGAGAGAGGCGCGAGGATCTCTACACGGAAGGAGCTGCAAGCGACGGAGGGGAGAGGAGGCCGAGCATAAGGCACGCCGGTCACGCGGGGTTATGGCGTGCCGGCGTATCTTTAATGTGATGTGTGATGCAGAGAGCAAGGCTTTAGGCGGCGGTGGAGGTAAGGTGTTCCTGCCTGCAGGGGTGTGACAACAGGGAGCGGAGCGGAGTCGTTGGCGGTCCCCTGGACGCTTTAGAGCCCGCCCCCCGGCCGTTTACTTGTCTATGGGGTTTGTTATATGCGTTGTCAACGCATTATTAAGAGGGTGCCGGGGGTTACGGGCTCTTCAGCGCGCCGCCTCGAGACGTGTGATTCGTGTCACAGTCGGCGGTGATGGGTTATGTAATATCGAAAAATGTTGTCCGTCTGCGGGGGTGCCGCTACGCGGAGAGGGACCCGCAGCCTGACTTCCTCTCAAAGAATGGCGTCCGTCAACGGGGAGGGCTCCACTTATGGAGGGGTCACCCGTTGTCTGACTTCATCCTCCCGGGGGGAAAGAGGGACATTTGCATCTTTGGGAACCAAAGATGCGTCCCAGGGTTTCTTTTTGCTATGCGTTTTGCAAGGTCGAAGTTCATGAGATCGTTGCTGGTTTGATAGGGTTTGCCGTGAAAAATGCCACCACAAATGCACGTGCATTTGTGGCCGGTGGCTTCGTGGCACTTGGCGTCACAGCGGCGGCGTCCGCCGTTTAGTGTGGTTTGTATTACCAGCGATGGCATTTATATTGACTCCCCTGGCCGCGGCGGTACCCTTACGATGAATGAGTGAGGGAGTAGTGCGCAACCAGTTGGATTGTGACCCACAGCCAAGGGGTTCCTGTGAGTACCGCAAGCTTGAAATTTTTGCGCGGCGACCCCCATAGCTTTTGACACTTGGCACACCGAATGAGTATAAAGTCGGTGTGGCCGCCACGATCCAAAGGGGCGCCGTGAAACCTGGCGAGGTGTTGCCCGTCTCTGTTTCCCGCGCACTTGCAGAGTTTCACGGTCATATTCGTTTCAAGATCATATGAAACAGACAGAACAAACAGGCGACCAAGCCAATGCCGCAGATAATATAATCAAACAATGTCAGTTCCATAGCTCCTCTTTTCGGAAGGCTATACGTTTTTGCTTGACTTGTCAAGGATAAAATCCTAAAAGCCTGGGCGGAGGTGAATGTTTGTGAGCTGGTCGGTGCTTAGTTTATATATTATGGCGTTGATGGCCCTCGGGCTTTGGGTCTGGGTGGCAACCGGTGCCTAAACATATTGTGAGGGTGTGTTGCGGAGGCGGGCAGGCGCGCCTTACGATCCCAAAGCTGGTTATACGCGGGCTGAAGTGGAAAGACGTGTCGTATGTGATCTTAGAGGAGAACAAAGACGGGACGTTGACGATCAGGAGGTTTGAGAGTGGCGAAAGCCTCGAGAGTGACAGTAAAAGAAGTGGCCCTGGATCTGATTGATGAACCTCGCGGACGGATTAGGCTTGAAGTTGATCCGGAGTCGATTGCGGATCTGGCTGCGAATATCGCGGAAGTGGGATTACTGCAACCAATTATTATTCGAAAGAACGAAGACAGGTTTGAAATCGTGGCGGGGCACAGACGATACCTGGCATTTCAGCTTCTTAAGAAAAAGACGATACCCGCAATGGTCAGGGGTTTTGATGATGTGTCATGTGCGCTTGCGCGAGCCAGCGAAAACCTTGGGCGCGTCGATCTCAGTCCAATCGAAGAAGCGGCGATTTATAGTGAACTACGGGATGAGCATACTCTCACGATCGACGAAATAAGTAAACGGATGGGTAAGACACTGGGGGTGGTCAAGCGGCGGCTGGATCTGCTGAAGATGCCCGATTGTCTGCAAAAAGCGATTCACTTCAAACAGATTGGGTATAGCGTAGCGGAGGAGCTCTGGTCCCTGGGTGATCTTGCGAAGATCGAGTATTACCTGGGATTCGCTGTGGATCATGGCGCGACACAAGCAGTTGTGCGGGTGTGGGTGCAAGACGAGAAGAAGAAAGCGCGACTGAAGGATAGCGGTACCGAGGAGGGTAGCTCCCTGGCAAACCCAATGCAGGCGCGGCCTGTGTACGTTCCTTGTGATCTGTGTCTTGGCTCGATGGAGATAGGTACCGAAACAGTTATTAGGGCCTGTGAAGTTTGTACGAAGGCCATCAAAAAAGCGGTAGGGACCGAGGCATAGTCTAGGGCGCGATCGTCGATCCTAGGGCATATTTGGAGCCCGGGTTAATATAATTAGGGGGTGGAACATGGAAATTGAGCGAAGGCAGTTTGAAATGTCTCGTGTGGTGAACATTATTGAGGAGAAGGGTTGGCACGAGACGGCCAGGTCGGTTGATGGGGAAACCATGTCTTTGTCTGTTCGTAGGGACCTTAAGGGCATGGGGCCGCCCGAGCGGCGTCTTTTTTTGGATGATCTAGAGACGATCGTGAAGGTTTTTGGTTGGTCTGTGGAGTCCAGTAGGAGCGACGGAGAGGAGGCAACGGCGTCCCTCGTTAAGACGTTATCGCCGCACGAGCCAGAGCAGTCCGAGTAGTTTTTTTTGCCTTCTCCCCTTGAGGGGGTAGGGGGTGAATGGCTACGAGAAAGAGTAAAAGAGGACGAGGGTCCTGACCGGGGAATTTCCCCAGGCTCCATGTTGGCGGGCGGCTGCCTAAAGTATTATGCAGCAAGCAGACAATATGGAAGGAAATGACCGCATGGACAGAAGCTCCACCCTGGACGCGGTCAGGACCCTCGTCCTCTTTTACTCTTACGAGTATATCTACTCTTATAGTAAAATAGGGTATTTTTGATAATCCTCCATTTCTTGCCGGTTCCCTGCGTATTTTTTCCCCGATCGTGTATTAGTTCAAAAGAAATTTTGTGGATCCGGAGTTTAAAACTCCCATTTGTCGAAGTCTGTTTCCCACAAAGTTCCGTCGATTGACTCCGGAGGGAAAACGTCTTTAGCCCTTTCGTCCTGTACCGTTGCGAATGACGTCCGGTAGGCTACGCCGCATAGGTCGAGGCGTTTAGTCACCTCTTTGATCGAGGGCCATTCCCTGTTCACGGCCCGATGATCGGCGGCCCATTGCGCGAATTTTCCCCATTGTTGGGTTTGTGTCTCGTCGGTGGGAGTTATGCCGTTTTTGACCATTTGGAGGCTTACATGAGTTATAGGGGTATATTCCTCCTCTACCTCGGCCCCTGGATCCAGAGAATCGAGCAAGAGATTATGTGCCTCGTGCATGAACCCTGCGGCAAGAAAGCCATACCAGTCCTTTTTGTGCCTAAAGAGGTAGTCTATCGTGGATTTGTAGCAATGTGCCGCCTGCCAGTCGGATAGCTCGTGCAGGACGATTTCCTTTTGGTTGTTGGCCGGCCACCTCACGCCGTCCTCAACGGAGAGCCCGGCGGCTTCGATAACTTCTATGGTTTCGGGGTTGGTCGGCCGGTCAGCTGGAAGTAGGACGTCCATGGGATCCTCGTAATACTCCTCGGGTGGATCGTCGAGTATGGTAGAGGCCGCAAAGAGCGCATTGCCTGTGTATGTGATGTATGTCCAGAAGTGGAACTCGTCGTCGAACACCTGGCCGGCGGAGGAGATCATGGCGGCCGCCCTGAGTGACTTGAATTTCGTTATGTCGTAGATTTCATGTGCTACGGGTTCCTTTATCCACCTGACCCGCTCCCCGGTTGCATACCTGTGGAGGGCAAAGGCCGAATCCATGATCGTTCCCATGATCGATCCCAAACAAAGACCAACGCCCAGGAGCCAATCGGTGGTCTGTAAAACCTCACAAGCGGCTCCCCAACTTGGCCGCATATTCCAAAGCCTGAAATGACGCCGCCGCTTTGCCTTTTTAGTAAAGGGATTGCTGCGGACGACTTCGCATAGCGCCCGTTTTGCCTTCATGGGGGTGAAGGGTGTCCGTCCCATCTGGATCATAAAAGAGAGCAAGTCATAAGCGAGAAGTATCCAGCCAAGGACAGGCACCGCCCGGGCAAAGACCTTTGGCAACCACTTCCTGACAAACATACTCAAAACCAGGCCGGTGGTCATGGCGTCTTGAATGTTGTCGATCCAACACATGGCGCTGGAATACGACTGAGCCCATTCCGGTGAAGGAGAGGAGAGAATTCTTTGAAGGTTGCGCGCCTTTCTTTCCCTCCTATCAGCGACCGACATCCACTCGTCAGGCTTGTAGTGAACAACGTCTCCAAAATCGGGAATCAGAACGGTGTAGCCATACTTTGCGACATACTCGGCCTTGAGCTTATCGAGATCCGGTTTGGTGTACTTCTTGCGCTCGGGCCATTTCGCGGTGGCGTCGTCCCAGGCTGTGCGGGTGTCTTGGAAATAAGTCATTGTCGTCTAAAACATCGATATAAGTTTACGCGGGGCATAAAAATATTCTTTGTCGGCCATCTGGACCTTGTAGCTTAAAGGTCGCATCTTCATCCAGTGTTTTTGCAGGACCGCGCGCCTCTCGCTCGGTGTTCCGGGGTTCCAAAGCTCCGTTTCACGCTTCCCGCGCAAGACGTCGACAACTTCGCCGACCTGTCCGGTTATGGTGTGTCTAACGTGTTTCCCCTCCATATCATACTTAGCGATACAAATAGCTCGCCTGTGGTTGTAGACAAAAACGATCTTCTCCCAGTCGGTTACTGTTTTCCATTCGTCGCCTGTGTAAAACATGGGGTCAGGCGGAAAGCTCCAGCCCCACCAGCTATTCTTGAACAACACGTCCGGGGTGCCGTCCTCCAACATCTTTATGCCCTTAAAAAGGGGATAGACATTGATTGGCTCGGGCCAGTCGCCTCCGCCCTTACTCCATCGAAACGGAACCTTGCCAAGGTATACGCACCTAAAACGCGGGGGGTCCCAGGGGCTTAGAAACTCCTTGTACCTACAGAAGTGATATTGTGTTCTCAGTTTCCAGTTAAATTGTGCGTATGGTGTAAGGAAATAGTTGCGGAACACCGGCCCGCTTGGATTTAGGATGATTTTAGGGACGAGTGATTTTGCCAGTTGTACGGCCTCTCGCCAATCTTTGCAGTATTCCATGTTGTCGGGGTAGGACATATTTGTCCATACCTGCATACAAGGCAGGGCGAGAAGTTTGTCCATGCCGTCGCAATGGAGGTATCGGGGTTTCTGAGGGTCACACTCCAAGTCACACCTCTAAATAGTGCATAGAATAAAGGCGCAACGTGGTTTTGAGATCCGGGTCGAGGCGATCACATACTAGATAGGGCTCGGTGGGCTTTGATATTTTGGGATCCTGGGCGTAGAGGGCAAGGTAGGAGGCCAACTGACCGACGGCCCGGAGTCCCGGGCCGGATGAAACTTCTACTAACCAGACTTCATCTTGAAATTCTACCAGGGCATCGAGGCGCTTCGCGGTTACGGCCCGATACATACGGGCCATTGATTCGTCCACGTCTCCGGGGACGGAGCCGCCGACGCCTACGCGGACGTCGTAATATAACTTTAAGATGCTGCCGGCATAGGTGTCCAAAAACCGCTCCCAGACGGGATAGTCGGGCTCGAGCATGTGCGGGTACTTCCCGCGCCACATTGGGCTCCACGTTTTTCCTAGTTCCGTTGGCATCCGTGTATATACTTTTTTAGCCAGGCGAGATCCGCGCAGATCTTACCGAGTCTGCCCTCGAGCCTGAGAAAGTAAGCAAGCAAGGCGAGCAGAACGGGCCAGTCCTTTTCGAGGTATTCTATCATAGCAGCTTTTCTCTGTTTGGTTAAGCGTAAGTCACCTCGAGCCGCGGCCGTCGGTTGCCGGCGGCCTCGGCAAAATACATACCCGCGGCGGTGAACGGGCCCACTGGGGGCACGACGTTTAGGTAGTCGTTTTCGAAGTCTCGAAGCATAAAGGCCACGACTCCCCCGAGGTGGTCGTAAACGTGGTTTCTTCCTGCTTCTCCAAGGGTCATTTCATTCCAGCCCAGGCTCCACCCTTGCAGTAGGAGAAACTCGCCCTTAAATGAGGAGTAGTCGGCCAGGTCCGCCACTTCGGCGGGTTCGGCGGCCTGGACGGCGATCATTGAGCTTTGATCGGAATAACCGTGGATGGCGAGGGTTGCGGCCTCGACGAGCCTCCCCGCGGGTATTGGTGATAGGTCGAAGTAAAAAAGCGCCCTTCGTATCGTGCCATAAGTGGGGGCCCTGTTGGTCGAGAAAACGGCCATATCCTTTAATAGTTTCGATCTATATTGGAGGTCTCCGCTTGGAGCGTCGTGTGCGAGTTGCCAGGTTGAGTGCCCGTTTCTGATATAGCCATCAAGGGCCATTGGCAGACAAATAACCGTTCCTCCTCCCGGTCCCGGGGTTATTCCTGGCGGTCGTGGGACCGATCCCCCAGGATCGGTATAAAGCGGCGCTAAAATGCCGGTTTGCTGTGCCTCCCATGCAAGTGCGGCGGTTGCGGTAGCGGCCGCCTCTGCGGCCGCGGCTGCCTCTGCGGCTGCGGCCGACGCTGCGGCTGCCTCTGTGTCGGTCAGAATCACCGCGATCGCCGCGTCGTGAGCTCTGTCCGCGGCCGCCTTCGCCTGATCTGCGGCCGCTTGTGCCTGATCCGCGGCCGCCTGGGCCGCGGCTTGATCTTGTGCGGCTGCCGCGTCCGCGTCCCTCTGTGCCTGATCCGCGGCCTCCTGTGCTAAATGCCATTCCCTGAGAAGCCGCTCCCATTCCGCCTGTGCCAGTTCCAACGCCGCCCGTGCCGCGTCCGCGGCCGCTTGTGCCTGGTCCGCTGCGTCCTCGGCCGCCCGGAGGTCCTCGGTGAGTATTCCTAATTGTGTCAGAAGCTCGACGAGGTCTATTCCAAGGAACTTCATCAGGCGGCGGGTGATTTCTCCAGGAAAGAGAGTAAAGAGGAGCTTGATGGCGAAGAGCCGGCGGGCCTGCTCGGGGTAAGCCCTAAAGCAGTCGGCGTCTATTTTGTGGTGACACGGTAGCGCCTCGGCGGGGCTCATTTCATGCCCACTGCGGCCTCGAGTAGCGCTTCAAAACTCATGGGTTGTATGATTCGCTTTGGAAGCAAGCCGATCTGGACAATGACTTCTGCCCATGTTTGACCAGTCTCATACCAGAAATGGGCGGTTAAGGGTGGGCCTCCTGGGCTTATCTCGTAAAACTCCCTGAACGAGATAACCGTGGCGTTTCCCCGGAGGTTTCCGCCTCGGTTTGACGGCCATAACTGGTGGTTGGCCTGAAAGATCTGGACGTGTTGTTTATGGTCGCAGTCGACCTGAAACAGGACGTCCACCTGGTGTACGATCCCCGCCGAGAGCTTCATGTCGAGCTCGTAAACCGTATCGGCGGCGTGTCCATCGGGTAGTTCAAGCGAGAATACGTAAAACACGGCGGGGCCTCCTAAATACCCTGGGACGGAAACGAGATCCGTTTAGAAAGGGGTATGCCCTTTTTTACTGCAACCTCGGGGATGGTGTAAAAGACCCTTATCTTGGTGACATCAACGTAGGCCACATAATCCATGGAGCCGTTGAGGTTTTGAACCTGCAGGTAGTTGCCAAACCACTCACTCCTTACAATATCGCCATCGAGTTCCGGGATGCCCCAAAGATTGGCCAACGAGCCGTAGACGATCCAGGTGAACCAGGTCGGCCAATAAATGGCGGAGGCGAGGTTGTCTCCCGGGGGAGAGACTTCAGTCTCCTCGATCTTAAGCCATACACCAGAGTCCATAAGCTTTACGGTTTCGTCAGTACAGCGTTTGACTGCAACCTCTACTCCGACAACCGTCGCGGCTGCGGGCAGGTCTTCTGTTGTGAAACCATAGTTGAAAAGTACGAGAGGGCAGCTCGAGTCCATCTTTGGAACGAGAGACTGCGCTCCCTGGCCGTCTTCGACCTTTGCCTTGTCGGGGTCGGTCCAGGTCGAGCAGCCGACCCCTCCGAGATCCATAGCGGTCCCCGGGAATTTCCAGTCGGTTACGAGAGTCACGGACCACCCCCGGGTGTGCCGCAAGGGATTGCGCCTAATTGCAACT
>Ga0209977_10000565_pt1 | contig 14770 bp, 13 predicted proteins | sample SumtaG_2_FD_183113 | JGI IMG/M metagenome (GOLD analysis project Ga0209977, IMG submission 183113) | Deep subsurface microbial communities from Indian Ocean to uncover new lineages of life (NeLLi) - Sumatra_00607 metaG (SPAdes) (version 2) | ecosystem: Environmental > Aquatic > Marine > Oceanic... | reverse complement strand
TTGTTTAAATTTCATTCTTACAAAAACTAAGTTCTCTCTAAAGGTTGGCTTTGTTTAAAAAATAATTAAATTAGACATTTTACTTTTAAAAAAACCAATTCTATTTGGTTTGGGATCAAAAATCAAGTTATAATATTATAGAATATTTATATGAATACAAGTTGTAATTTTATAACACTAAAATGTTTGAATACAGATGTTGAACAATAAAAGAATCTTAATCTCTGGGGGAACTGGGACAGTAGGAACAGGCTTAGTTGAATATATTTTGGCTAATTATACTCCAAAAGTTATTAGAATTTTTAGTAGAGATGAGACAAAACAACATTTTCTTAGAAATAAATTGAGGAATCACCAAAAAAAATTAAGATTTTTTATAGGGGATGTTAGAGATAAAGATAGATTATACAGAGCAATGGAAAATATAGATATTGTATTTCATTTAGCTGCGTTAAAACATGTAGGAGCTTGTGAATATAATCCATTTGAAGCCGTTAAAACGAATATTATAGGGCTTCAAAATATAATTGAAGTTAGTATTGATAATAACATCGAAAAATTTGTATTTACTAGTACTGATAAAGCAGCAACACCTTGTAATACAATGGGAGTAACAAAATTATTAGGAGAGAAATTAGTTACCACTGCCAATTACTATAAGGGACCAGCAAAAACAATATTTTATTCAGTAAGATTTGGCAATATTGTGGGATCTAGTGGATCATTAATACCTTTAATTGAAGAACAAGTTAAAAATAATTTACTTATCACTTTAACTCATAATGAAATGACAAGATATATGATGGATAATGATACCGCAATAAAATTATTATTAGAAACTTTAAAATTCGCACAGGGGGGGGAAGTTTTTGTTTTCAAAATGGATGCCTTAAAAATAATTGACTTAATTGAAATATTGGTTGACATTTTCGCAAAGAAATACAATAAAAGAGTTGAAAAATTCCAAATTAGAGAAATAGGAATGTTTGCTGGTGAAAAATTGTATGAAGAACTATTTTCAATAGAAGAATCAGAAAGAACCTATGAATTGGATGATCTATATGTAATTTTCCCTCAATTAACAGAAGTTTCTAGAAAAATTGATCCAAGTAAATATTCAAATATTAGGAAATTTGATAAAACGAAATCTATTAATTCTAGGACTAGTCCAATTTTATCTAAACAAGAAATTATGGATTTTTTAATCAAAATAAAAATTATTTAATATAAATTTAGTTTTAATATGGTCATTTTAGTAACTGGTGGAGCTGGATTTATTGGTAGGTGGGTAGTTAAAGAACTATTATTAGGTAATAAAGAAGTTGTCGTGATTGATAATTTAGATAATGGTAGGATAGAAAATCTGGAAGAATTCAATGGAAATCCTAATTTAAAAGAAATCGTTATTGAAGATATTAAAAACAAACAAAAAGTTGATGATCTGTTTTTAAAATTTAAATTCAATATTTGTTTTCACCTTGCTGCCCAAATAAATGTACAAGAAAGTTTAGAAAATCCGAAAAAAGCTTTTGAAAATAATGTTATAGGAACTTATAATATATTAGAAAATGCTCGACAATTAAATACTAAAATAATCCTTGTAGGCACATGCATGATTTATGATTCGGCAAATTATAATAAACCTATCTCTGAAACACATCCTATTAAGCCGACCTCTCCTTATGCTGGCTCGAAACTCGCTGCTGAAGAATTAGCGTTATCATATTATTATGGATATAACCTACCTATTGTTATATTAAGACCTTTCAACATTTATGGACCTTTTCAGAAAACAAATATGGAAGGTGGCGTAGTATCCATTTTTGTCAAAAGGAAATTAGGTAATGAAAAATTACTAGTTTTTGGAGATGGAACACAATCGAGGGATTTATTATATGTTGAAGATTGTGCCGATTTTATTATTCAAGCTTCTGAGTGTGAAAGATGTATTGGAGAAATAATAAATGCTGGAACTGGAAGTGATATTTCGATCAATGATTTAGCATTATTAATAGTTAATGACAGAGACAGAATTGAAAATGTAAAACACCATCATCCACAAAGTGAAATCAGGAAATTAATTTGCGATAACTCTAAAGCTAAAGAAATATTAGGATGGGAGCCTAAAACTTCTTTAAGAGAAGGTATTAAAAAACTAGAAAACTGGATTAAAGAAAATTTGAGGAAGATCTAATGGAAAAACCAGCAATAGAAGGAGGAAAACCCATCAGAGAGCAATTTCTCCCATATGGCACACAATGGTTAGACGATGATGAAATAAATGAAGTTGTGGATGCTCTACGATCAGATTGGATAACAACAGGTCCAAAAATGAGACTTTTTGAACAAAAATTTAGAGAATTTAAAGGAACTAAGTATGCTGTCTCAGTAAACTCTGGTACTGCAGCACTACATATATGTACTTCATGTTTAGATATTAATCCTGGAGATGAAGTGATTACTACACCTTTCACTTTTGTAGCATCTGCAAATTGTGTGGTATATCGAGGAGGTACGCCAATACTAGCGGATATTAAAAAAGACACTTATAATATTGACCCTGATGAGATAAAAAAGAAGATTACTAGTAAAACAAAAGCAATAATTCCTGTACATTTTGCCGGTCAACCATGCGACATGGACGAGATCTGCGAAATTGCTGAGGAAAACAACTTATTTATTATTGAAGATGCTGCCCATGCTATTGATGCTGAATATAAGAGAAAAAAAATTGGTAAAATTAGTGATTTAACAACTTTCAGTTTCCATCCCGTGAAAAATATGACCACTGCTGAGGGGGGGATGGTTACTACAGATGATGATGAGTTTTACGATAAATTACTTATGTTTCGAACTCATGGAATTTCAAGAGATGCTGTAAAAAGATTTGGGAAAGAGGGCGGATTTTATTATGATATGCAATATCTAGGATTTCGATACAATTTAAGCGAACTCCATTCTGCCTTAGGTATTCATCAATTAGACAAATTAGAATCTTTTCAGAAAAGAAGAAGGGAAATAGTGAAACTTTATAATAGAGAATTTCAATCTTTTAAAGAAATAACAATTCCTTATGTGAAAGAGGAAGTTATCCATTCATGGCATTTATATGTGATTCAATTAAATCTTGAGAAATTGAAAGTCGATAGAGACCAAATTTTTAAAGCATTTAGAGCAGAAAATATTGGAGTAAATGTACATTATATTCCAGTACACTATCACTCATACTATAGAGAAAAATTTGGATTACATAAAGGAATTTTACCTAATGTAGAATGGCTATACCCTCGAGTTTTAACTCTTCCGATACATGCAAAAATGAATAATGATGATGTCTATTCTGTTATAAATGCTTTAGAAAAAATAATAAATTATTATAAAAAATAAAGAAATTTGCTTTTAGATTTACCTTTTGTTTTATTCAATTAAGTCTTCTGATAATGGTGTATATTTTGGAGTATCTCTCTTTACTTTTTTACCAATAATGTTATTTAAAAACTTTGGATGAAGGCCTATTCCAGGTCTTAAAGCTAATATGTTTTCATGAGTTAGAATTGTCCCCTTTTTAAGATCCTTTATAATAAATAGACTTCTTCTCCCTCTTTTATAATGAATTTCTTCTACATCTACTCTATCTTTTACTTCGGTTCCTAATGCGGATTCAGCGTGTCTAATATTCTCGACCATTAGTTTTAACTCATTGGGTTCTATGGCAAAACTATGGTCTGCTCCTACCAAATTTCTATCAAATGTAAAATGCTTCTCAATCATATCCATTCCCAGCCCTACCCCAAATATCGGAATAACCATTCCAATCGTATGATCTGAATATCCAATAGGACAATTAAATTCATCTTTTAAAGTAAGAATAGCTTTCAAATTAACATCTTTGAAATCTAATGGATAACCCATTCCACAATGAAGTAAGATATATTCTGAGTGGTATTTTTTGATAACATCTAAAGCTGCATGAATATCGTCTAAATTTGCCATACCGGTTGATAAGATTATTGGTTTCTTTTTACTCGCTATGTAATCTATTAAATGATAATCAATAATCTCAAAAGAGGCGATTTTATACGCATTAATACTTACTTCGTTTAATAAATCCACAGCCTCCTTATCAAAAGGAGAAGCTATAAACTCTACCCTATATTTATCACAACATTCCTTTAAATCTTGACACCACTCATATGGAGTCTCAATTTCTTTATAAAATTGATGTAATGTTTTTCCATTTTCCAAAATGGCTATTTCATTATCTATCTTAGCTGCTATTGTATCTGCTCTAAAAAACTGAAATTTAACAGCATCTACTCCACATTCAGATGCGATTTGGATTAACTTATATGCTTTATCTAAAGATCCATCATGATTTCCACCAATCTCGGCAATAATAAATACAGGGTGATTTAATCCAACGAATTTCTTACCAATTTGTACTTCATCCATTATTAATCAATAGTAAAGAATAGTTTTAAAAGTATTATGATAACTGTGTTGTTTTACTCCAGATAAGAATCTATTCTTGAATCGATACGAAAGTCCGTAAAAATATTGTTTTCATCAATAATATCTCTCTTGTAGAGATAAACTGTAAATTCATAAGGCATATAATTATGAATCAGCGACACTCTCTTAGTAATACTTTTACAAAAGCTAAATACTTCTTCAGGTTCAAAATAGAATAAATCTTCATCTTTATAATCCACATAACTCGTAGGCATATTTACTCCAACACCAAAATTGGAGATCTCAAACATTTTCCTGACCATTTTTTGGAAATATCCTACATTATCTTTAATAGGGAAAGAAAAAATTCCTGAAGCTACAACATAATCATATCCCTTCTTAAAATCTTCATCAATATTACTTTCAAATAAGTTAAATACTTCAAATTCTGCGTTCTTTGAATTAGAATACTTATCTTTAGCGATTTCAATCATTTTAGAGGAAAAATCAATCCCTTTGTACATCTTTATTTTAATATTTTTACGTGTGAGATATTCATACAGGTCCCCAAATCCACAGCCTACATCGAGTAAAGTCTTGTTAGTCAGATCAGCAATCTGTATAAGAGCTTCAAATCTTGCTAACTGTTGTGATATAGAACTCCATCCCACAGTCTTTATATCCATACCATATTTATCCAATCTTTTTTCATAAAGATCTATTAAAGCTTTTTTTTCTTTTTCATCCATTCTTTATTTCACTATCTAAGTTATCTAACAACATTTCTATATTTTTTGAAAAAATCTTTTCTTGATCTTCTTTTGAAAAACCATATTTATCAAAAGACTGTACAAGAATATCGACACTCCTTTTAATGGAAACTTCGGGGAAATCAGACCCAAAAATTAATTTCGAGGTATTAACTTTTCGTAACTCTAAAAAAAAGTCATTAAATTTCTCTTGATTAAATTTTTTTAAAGTAATCGGTGTGTATGATAAATCAATAAATATATTAGCTTTTACCGAGAGAGGAACTATAGAATCATAATGAAATCCGCCTGCGTGTGCAAGAATTAATTTTAAATTACTAAAAGAGTTTATAAACTTGATAGTTTCTTCTATTTGAGAGTAATCATCATATTCAGAAAACCAACAATCAAGTAAAACAAAGAAATTAGGAATTGATTCTACTTTTTTAAAAAATTTAACTACTTTTTCATCGACCAAGCTATAATTATGCAGACGAGGATGGATTTTTACTCCAATAAAATTTCCGTTTTCTACAATTTCCATGAAATCCTTAAAGGACGTTGATAATGGATTGACAGAACAGATGGGGTAAAAGATTTTTTTATTTTCAGAATAAATTTTATATATATAATCATTTGGAATCATCCCTTCAATAGCTATTAATATTGCTTTATTAACAGAAGCAATTTTCATCTCACTGAGTAACTTGGTCAAAGAAGAATCCTTATTAGTATCCATCCATTTGCCGTTAATTGTGACATGGACATGAGAGTCAATTATATGTATCATCCTTTAAACCAGCAATCTTTAATAAAAAAGTGTTATCAATTATGATTAATTTGTTTAAGCTTCATTTTGGGAATATTTCAACATAATCGTTATATCTAATATTTGTTAGGGATCATCTGAGAGTTTTCGCATTTTTTTATATTCATCAAGTATCCCACCAGCTTCTTCTTCTTTTTCAATTGATTTAAGGAGGCCCTCATTTCTAATGATCCCCTGATTAAGGTTAAATACTTCGGGGTGAGAATCTAAATACTTTATGATTGTTTCGGTAAGAAATATCTCATTTTCTTTATATAAAGCAAGAAAAATTGCTTTCACAACTTCAAAATCTGAAGGCTCATCAATAGTATATCTATATTTAGACAGATCTCGAGAATTCTGCATCGATTTGGTTTTAAATTTATCAGGATTTGCCCAAATATGGGCAGTTACATGCTCACGCTCAGTACCAAGAATTGCATTTTTCCAAGCATCTTCTAATGCAGAAAAAGATACTATTTCGGCATCTGCGCCTTCAGGATAAGTAACTCCTGTATTCATGTGATCTATATCACCTTCTTTAATGAATTGGCCAACCAGCTCATCAATTACCTCTGGATCGATTAATGGACAGTCTCCAGTAAGTCTAATAATTTTCTCTGCTTTAAATTTCTTAGCGGTTTGGTAAAATCTATCTAAAACATCATCTTCACTACCTTCATAATGTAGGATGTTATTCTCAATACAATACTGTACAATAGGCTTATCTTGCTCTGAATTAGTCGTTGCAATTACTATTTTATTAATAGATTTACAAAAACTTAATCTTTTTATCATATAAGAGAGCATAGGTCTTCCCATTACTTTTAACATAACTTTTCCGGGCAATCTAGTAGATCCCATGCGTGCTTGTATTATAGCTACAATCAATTTATAAACTATTGGTTAATTTATTAATTCTTTAGAATTGGTTAATTATTATTAGTCATATATAATTAATTATATAATAATTGTCTCATATCTTTTTAGAAACATATTATTAATTATTAGATTCAATGTCAAAAAAAAAGTAGTGAAATGATATGCCTGGTATAGTATTTAAGAAGGTAAATAGATTACCTAATCAAATTATTAATGAATTTGCGAATCTAGATTCAAGTATAATTTCTGATGCTCAAGGTCGTAATAATACGATGGATGCATCAATAAAACCATTAAAAACTAATTGGAAAATTGTAGGTTCCGCAATAACTGTTAAAGCAATGATTGGTAATAATTTAGGTGTTCATCAAGCATTATATTTAGCAGAGGAAGGAGATGTTATTGTTGTGGATGGTAATGGGTTTGAAAATATTGCAATGTGGGGGGGCATTATGACTGAAATTGCAGTTAAAAGAAAAATTGCTGGTTTAATTATTGACGGTTCAATTAGGGATATAGACGAGGCATTAAAATTAAATTTCCCAATATTTTGTAAAGGAGTATCTCCTAGAGGTCCCCACAAAGGTTGGGGTGATGATGTTAATGTCCCTATTTCATGTGGGAGTGTGCCTGTTTTACCTGGAGATATCATAATAGGGGATTCTGATGGAGTAGTAGTTATTCATAAGAGATTCGCTGAAGATGTATTAAAACGTTCAAAAGAAAAACTTGAAAAGGAAAAAAAATGGATACAAGAAATAAAGGATGGTAAAACTTCTCTAGAGGCAATTGGATTAGATAAAAATGTTGAGTTCTTTTCTATAAAAGAAATTGATGAAGCTTTCGATGATTAAGTTGATACTGAACGTTATTTTTAAGTGATGAATTTGGCAAAGACATTATTAGTTATAGGCACAGGAAATTATCAATATCCCGGAATATTAAAAGCCAAACAAATGGGTTTGACAGTAATTGGAACTGATTATGATCCTAATGCTATAGGGGCTAAAGACTGCGATCATTTTTATGTTATTGATGTAAAAAATAAAGAAGAAAACCTAAAAATTGCACAGAAACATAAAATTGATGGAGTAGTTTCTTTTGCTACTGAAATAGCTGTTCCCACAGTCTCATATATTGCTGAAAGGCTCAATCTTCCTGGGATTGATTATGAAACTGCGATAAATGCGACTAATAAATTAAAGATGAGGCAAATCTTTGAAAAAGAAAGGATTCCAAGTGTGAAATTCTTTGAAGTTACTACTTTAGAGTCTTTAATCGAAGCTGTTGATGATATTGGGTTTCCAGCGGTTTTAAAACCAGCAGATAGTTCGGGTAGTAGAGGAGTTACTGTAATTCACTCTAAAGAAGAATTATCAAATGCATATAATAGAGCAATAGGATATTCAAGGGAAGAAAGTTGTATAGTAGAAGAATTTTTTGAGGGAATCGAATGTACTATTGAAGGTTTTTCCTATAAAGGAAACCATACTGTTTTAGCGATATCACAAAAAGAAAAACCTGAAACAAAATATAGAGTAGCTACAGAACTTTTTTATCCTCCAACATTTACCAAGGATAAAATAGACAAAATAGAGAAAACAGTTACTAATGCTGTTGTTGCTTTAGGAATAGACAATGGAATGACACATACAGAAGTAATAATTAATGAATCTGGGGACTTAATGGTTGTTGAAGTGGCTGCTAGAGGAGGAGGTTTTGGTATTTCAAATAAGATTATTGAATTCATTTCTGGATTTGATCCAATTACTGCCTTAATTTTATTATCTATTGGAGAAAATATTGAAGTTAATGTAGAAACACATAATTCTGCGATTCTAAAATTTTATGCACCAACACCTGGAATTCTGGAAAAAATTATTGGTGTCGAGAAATTAAAGGATATCCAAAATACTGAAGTTGAATTCTTTATAAATGAAGGTGAAGTAATACCTCCTCTCATGACAGACGGTAGCAGAACAGCAAGTATTATATCATGGGGAAAAAATAGAGAAGAAGTGTCAAAACATGTAAGTGAAGTTGAAGAAGCTATTGAATTTAAAATTACACCATTAGATCTTGTATTTCTTTCATTCGGAAATAAAAAATATGGCTTAGGCCATATTAGTAGGGATAGAGCTATATTATCATTACTGAGAAAGGAAGGAAAAAAGATAATTGCTATACAAAATACAAATCCATTCAATTTTGATGATATATTATTAAAGGAAGAAAGCTCTTATGAAAAATTTCTTGAAGCTGTTAGTACTGATATTCAAGAAATAAATTCTCATGTGTTATTATTAGACCTCCCTTTTAATGAAATCCTTTTAAAACATTTACCCAAATTATCTCAAGGAGAATACAATAGAAAAATTATTGCAATGGATTTCTTCGATTATCAATCAAAAGACGTGGAAGTTGTAATAAATCTTGTAAATCATTATCTTAATAACCAAAATAGTACCAAAGTTGAAATTTATTCTGGAATAGAATATTCAATTATAAGAGATGATTTTGGGTCTTTAAGAACTACTAAAAAATTAAATATAACTGAGAAAGACAACATAAAAGTCTTAATAACTTGCGGAACCTCAGATCCTAAGAAACGAACGATTGATGCTGTTAAGCAATGTGAAAAATGGCAAAAAAGAGGAGTAGAACTCGATATTACAATAGTATTAGGACACTTAAATGAATTAAAAATTGAGGGTAACTATGATATTTTAACATCACCAGAATCTTTTCCAACATTACTATCTCAAGCTGACCTTGCACTAATAAGTGGAGGGACTACTGCTTTAGAAGCTTGCTTTTTAGGGACACCAATTATTATTTATCATCAAACGAAGGAAGAAATAGTATTTTCTGAATGGTTAGAAGAAAAGGGTGTTGCTATACCGTTTGATTCTCCTCATATTGATGAGATACTTAATGTAGATTATAGAAAAAACATAATTGATAAACAATGGGAAGAAGTTGATGGATTAGGTGCTCAAAGAATAGTCGATGTAATCTCGAAAACCATCAATTTAATAAAAAAGGAGTAAGATTAATTTAAAGAGTTTATAAAATCTTCTTCTACTTCCTTGATTCTCCCATAATAATCCTTTACACTTTCGGGATCTAACAAATGTCCTTTACCATCAGCAACTCCAATAACTCTGATTGGATTATTTATTGAATCAACAACAATATCTCCTTTTAGGCCAAAAAATCCACCAGCTACGATATTAAAATCTTTAAATTTTTTCCTTCCGTAAATATTTTGCTTTAAATCGTAAGTCTCAATAACATTAATAATATTTCCTGATAAACCCGCTCTCATATCGAGCCTAAATATTGTGAAATTATTATCTAAAGCATATTTTATAGCATCTTCACTTATAGATCCGATACCTGCATCAAAAATTATTGTCTTTGGAGAAAATTTTTCGATTATTTCTGAATTTATAACGGGCTCATCTATGGAGAAACCTATAACTGCATTAAAATCAATTCCTTCGGGATTTTTATCTAAATAATATATTTTGGAAGGACATTCCTCTGGTAACATATGATTTAAACTCTCTACTATGATATCACTGCTGGAGTTGCTCTCATCCATTAAATATACATTAATCCCTCTTTCACATAGCTTTAACGCCAATTTTAAGCTTAAATTATTAATAGTAAATATTAAAATGTTTTTATCAATTATTTCTTCTAGAAATAAATTAATTAAAGTATCAGCAGCTTCCACCCAAGCATCATTATCCTTATAAGTTAAAAAAATACTTTCTTTCACAATATCTTTAATTTCTTGGCTGAGATTCAATAAATCTTTTGATTTTTTCTCATCATCTATTAAAATATAATCAACAATCCCATCAATTATTTTAACAATTTTTTTTGCATCCTCTAAATCATTTATTTCCACATTCCCGATTACACTTAATGAACTTTCTCTTACGAAAGGAAAAAATACTGATTCTTGCTCTCTTTTTCGAGGGGCTATACTTATCGTAAAAACTGTCTTCTTTTTATGAATCTCAGCTAAAGTTAATATTTCATTTAAAACTTTCTTGAGATCGTTTTCTATTAAATTCATTTTATTCGATTCACCTATAAAATATTTTCCTTGGATATTTAATATCTTTCGATTCTTTTTCTCGCACGATTTGTTCCGCCACTTTAATTATAAATTCCTCAGAAGGTGAGACTTTATCTATTTCACTTACTCTAATAATCAAATCTCTAATATCAATATTGTATTTCTCTGCGACCGGTATGAATTTATTTAAAAAACTTGAGTGAAACTGCGCAAATCCCGCCGTAACGTCCATATATAATATCCCTTGTAAATTTTCTAATAAAGGTTTAATATATTGATCTCCTAAATCCATTAATCGATAAATATCAATATCGGTTTTAATTTTTTTCTTTTCAAAAATTGTTGCTAGAACTTCTGTTTGAGCATTTCCTCCACCTCTTCCCATTCCTAACAAAGAACTATCAACAACTTTCACACCCTCTTCTATAGCTGTGAGTGTGTTTGCCACAGCTAACATTAAATTATTATGTCCATGAAATCCTACATCCGCAGTTATATCATCTATAATAGCTCTTATATATGTCCTAACATCTTCTTGAAACATACCTCCAGCAGAATCTACTAAACATATCACATCTGGCTCATAGGAATCTGCTATTAATGCCTTTTCTTTAAATTTCTCGGGTTCTAAAGCATAAGATTTCATTAAATTAATAGAAATTTCAAGACCTGCATCCTTAGCAATTTGTACTGCTTCTTTTGCCTTTTCTATCTCAGGAATATTTATCCCTATTCTAATAAAATCAAGCCCCCAATCAACACTTTTGGAGATATTTTCATTTTTACCGATATTAGGAATGAAAAAATGGCCTATTTTAGATTTACCTTTAAAAAGACTCGCCGTTCTAATATATTCCTCTTCGGAATGCTTCGCAGGAGTATATTGCGACCGATAAGCATCAAATCCTACTCCATGTCCTACTTCTATTTTTTGGATACCTGCTTCAGCAAGTCCCTTTGTTATATAAGAAATAATCTTTTTTTCAAATTGGAAATCAATAACATAACTGCCATCCCTAATTGTACAATCAAGGATATTTATTTCTTTCATGCTAATATCTTATATTTTTATGTGTTTAATTTATTTTACTATTTTAAAAATTAAGTTAATCTTTGAAATCCACTATGTGCGACTGGTCCATCCAAGTAATCCAAAACCGCATTTTGATCAATGGCCTTCTTAAGTATCCCAAAAACTTCATCGCAAGTATTAAGAAACTTATTAATTATATCTTCTGTATGGCTGTAACTTACATATACACTAAAGGCTGCTAAATAACCTCTTTTTAACATTTCTTGAGTATATAGTGTCTTTATTTCTTGAATGTTGTCATATTTTGGTATAAAGGTAACTAATGGATTTGGGGGGAGAATCTCAATGTTTAATTTATGTTTATTAGCTAAATTCTTCCAACCTTCTCCGATTAGTCTGCCAATCATATCTAAATGAGCAGGTACATCTTTTTCTAACATTTTATTAATAGTAGCAATCGCAGCTGCGGGACCTACTCTTTCAGTCCAATAAGTACTACTTATAAAACTTGTTTGAGCGGCATCCATAATTTCACCTTTTCCCAATATAGCTCCCATAGGATAACCATTACTCATTGCTTTTGCAAACACAGCTATATCTGGATTAACACCTAATTTTAAATGAGCACCTCCAACATTTAATCTCCAACCAATACTAATTTCATCGAAAATTAATACGGCTCCAATATCATCCGCTATTCTTCTAGCCTTTTTAAGAAAATCATTTTTAGGTTCTTGGTGTCTCATAGGCTCAATTACGATTACTCCTACGTCATTTTCATTAACTATTGATTCTAATTTATCAATATTATTATATTCAAAAGGAAGAGCTGTTTTTAAGAGACCTCTTGGTACTCCATTAGGTTCCAGCCCTTCTATAAGATGACCATCAAGATTTTTATTATCTGCCAAGTTACTTGAGAGATACCAATCATGCCATCCGTGATATCCACAAAAAGCAATTACATCTTTCTTTGAATAGGCGCGAGCAATTCTTACTGCTATAGCTGCAGACTCTCCTCCAGTTCTAGCATACCGAACAGAATTTGCCCATGGATGTAATTTTAATAATAACTCTGCTAATTCAATTTCCTCAAGACAATTCAAGGAAGCCATGGATCCCTTATTAATAACTTCTTTAACCGCGTTATTAACGTCTTCATCTGCATATCCTAAAGTACAAGCACCTACTCCCATAATACACATATCAGTGAATTTATTACCATCAAAATCCCAAATCTCAACGCCTTTGGCTTTTTCATAGTATGATGGCCATTGATTTGGAAGAAACATTTCTGAACGCTTACTTAATAATTGGCTACCCCCCGGAAATAATCTTTTTGCTTTATTCCATAATTCTATACCTTTTCTGCAATTCATTTCTGATTTCCTCTTTAAATCTATCTTTTATATTCTACTTTCTTTACTTTACTTATCCCATAAGGAAGGATTTATTATTTTTTCAGATATATTTTCAAATTCTTCATTTATCCTTTGGTATATATCATTGGATAATGGTTTTTCTTTTAATAAATTTATATTCTCTGATAATTGTTCTATACTCTCAGAACCTATTACTAAACTTGATACTTCTGGTAAATCTCTTACGTATAAAAAAGCTAATTTTGCTACATTCGTGTTTAATTCGTTTACGAGATTTCTTAGTTTTACTAAATATTCTTTGGCCCTTTCCAAATGTTTAGGTAATTTTTCCGGTGGAATAAAGAAAAGACCTTGTAGATATATACTTCGAGCAAATATTAAGTAATTGTTCTGCTTAAGTTTCTTTAGTGATTTTGTTGTTATCATACGTCTATCAAAAATATTAATTGGAACTTGTATGACATCCATTTCCTTGAATTTTAATAATCTCTCTACTTCTTCTGGATTATATACAGAGACTCCAAAACGGTTTATTAAGCCTTCTTTCTTTATCTGTTCTAAACATTCAATAATGAGATTTTCTCGGAAAAGAATATCCTTTGCATGGTGGATTAAATAAATTGGAATTGATTTTAAATTTAAACTACTAATGGATTTATTTATTTGGTTTTTTATATAATTATACACAGAATTATAGTCAATATATTGATTAGGTTTAAATGGTGGCATTTTTGATATAATAATTGGAGCTTTATCTTGGTTCTTAATCTTAGATGAAATAAATTTACCAATAATTTCTTCACTATTTCCATAATCCGGGGCAGTATCAAAAGTATTAATACCATTATTATATGCAAAATGTAATATTTCCATAGAAGTTTGAAATTCGAGTTTCCCAATTTTATTTGCTATTCCATAATCAAATCCAATTTGAGCAGTTCCGAGAGTAATTTTTGAAATATTCATTATATTTAAATAAAAAAAATTTATAGTTTAAATTTATTTTAAATTAATAAAAATATGATGAAAAAAAATATTAATATCGAAGGTGAAAGGATCTATTTAAGACCTCTTAAGGAAGAGGATGCATCTGAGGATTACTGTTCTTGGATAAATAATATGGAAGTTAATAAGTATATAGATTCTAAAGAAACAACAATCGAGGAATTAAAAAAATATATTAATAAGAGATGGTATGATCCTAATTGCTTATTTTTAGGGATTTTTTTAAAAAATAAAGACAGACATATTGGAAATATAAAATTAGAACCAATTGATTTTGAGAAAAGAAAAGCAACATTAGGAATATTAATAGGAGAAAAAGAGTATTGGAATAAAGGATATGCGACTGAGACTTTAAAGACGTTAATA
>Ga0209977_10000564_pt1 | contig 14772 bp, 13 predicted proteins | sample SumtaG_2_FD_183113 | JGI IMG/M metagenome (GOLD analysis project Ga0209977, IMG submission 183113) | Deep subsurface microbial communities from Indian Ocean to uncover new lineages of life (NeLLi) - Sumatra_00607 metaG (SPAdes) (version 2) | ecosystem: Environmental > Aquatic > Marine > Oceanic... | reverse complement strand
TTTAAATAAATGGGAGGAGGTAAAGGGATAATGACTTCAGATAGCCCCTTGAAAGACAAATTTATACTGGTGGTAGATGATGAACCTGATGTACTGGAAACAGTGGAGGAAGAGCTCGATATGTGCCTGATTCGCAAAGCAACAGATTATGAAACTGCCATGCAATACCTTGCAGGTTACACCTTTGATATTGTCATCCTCGATATCATGGGTGTAAATGGTTTTGAGCTTTTGAAAGACGCAGTGTCTAGGGGATTTCCAACAGTCATGCTTACTGCTCATGCCCTTTCCCCAGAATCATTGAAAAAATCCATAAATCTGGGGGCCGTTTCTTTCCTTCCAAAGGAAAAGATTCCAGAACTCAGGTCATTCCTTGAAGATGTGGTCATTGGTGGCGGCAAACCAGTCTGGCATAAACTCTTTGATAAACTGGGTGGCTATTTCAAGAAACGATTTGGCCCCGATTGGCAAGAACAAGACAGATTTTTCAAAGAGTTTGTAGAAGAATTGAAAGAGAGTATTAGAGATCAATCCTGAGGGGGCGATTTAGTAATCCAAGCCCCGTTGCTTTTTCTCGGGGATTATCAGTTTTGGCGAGAAGGTAGTTAGAAATCATTTCTCTTCACTCACCCAAACCCCATCCCAGTCAGGTAAAGGCGGATTTTCCAGGAAATGTTGACAGCGAGATAGAAAAACTCGACAGGGAGGATCACTGTCAGCGCCTTGTTCGAAAAGTTGGATTGCTTCTGCAAATTCTTGCCGACGGTAAAATTCCAGTCCCTGACAGAAGTTTTCTTCTGCTTTGGTAAGCCTGTAGCCCTGTTCCCCTAAAACTTGAAAGATCTGGACTGGCCGTGACTTACCTTTTACAATAACCTGGTCGATCAATCTAGTGACAAACATATTACCAATTTCCCGATTAGTGGACTCACTGATAAGTATATCTTCCGCATATTGTTTATTGAGGCTTTCTAGGCGTGAGGCAATATTGACCTCATCGCCAATAACCGTAAAATCCATCCGCTTTTCAGAACCAATATTGCCTGAAAGTACCTCCCCTGTGCAGATGCCAACACCTATGCGGATTGCTTTTTGGCCCAAAGCTTTCCTCTTTACGTTAAAACTGTCCAATTCAGACCTCATTTTAAGAGCAGTTCTAACAGCTCGTTCCGCATCATCATGCCGTGCATATGGGACACCAAACACGGCCATAATGGAATCACCAATATATTTGTCGAGAACACCCCTATAGTGAAATATGATATCCACCATAATGGTGTAATATTCATTGAGAAACTCCACCGTCTGCTCCGCGGTCAGGTCCTCGGCTAATCTCATAAATCCTCGTATATCAGAAAATAAAACAGTAGCCTTGCCACGAGCACCCCCTAGGACTTGCTTATTGGGGTCATTAAGCACCTTTTCTACAATGTCTTTCGCCATATAGCGAGTCAAAGTGCTTTTTATTCTTTTTTCTCGAGTGATATCTTCAAAAACCAGAACCAAACCTTGATGTTCCCCTTTATGGTTCAATAAAGAAAGAAAGTTAATATTGAGTGAATGCCTTATTTTCCCGGGCAGTGTCACTTCCACATCATAATCGATAACAGAAAGATGTGAGGCGTAAACTCGATTGATGTAATCTATTAAATGCTCATTGCCGGTTTCCAAGAGACCTCGGATATCTTTTTTTATTATGCTTTCAGAACCCACCTGAAATAGTTTTTTGGCCTCACGATTAGCCGTAACTACCCGATATTCATTATCTAGGGTGAGAATACTGTTGGTGATGCTCTCGTGGATACTCTCCATATAGTTCTTCATATTCACTGTCTGCTCATAAAGCTGGGCATTCTCCAGTGCAACAGCAATTTGAGAAGAAAGCGCTCGAATAAGCTCTTCATCTTCTTTTTCAAACACGCCATCTTTCTTGTTAATGGCCTGCGTGACACCGATAATTTCTCCCTCTCTATTAAAAACAGGCACGCAGAGAACGCTCTTTGTCTTATAACCGGTTTCCTGGTCAATAGTCAGAACAAAGCGTTCATCTTCATAAGCGTTCTTTATGTTCAGCAACTGACCTGTAGAAGCCACATATCCAGCCAGGCCTGCTGAATAAGGAAGCCTTATCTCAGAAACCTCTGCTCCTTGGGCTACCTTAGAGCATAGTTCATTTGTCTCGCGATCTAAAAGAAAAAGGGTACTTCGTTCGGCATTGAGGATTTCGGATACCTTGGTGATGATCTTGCTAATCAAGGACTCCAGATCCAGTGTTTGTGTGAGAGAATTAGCCACATCCAGGAGAATGGCAGTTTTTCCATGATTTGTAAGTATCTTTTGGTAAAGATGGAAATTTTCCACTGCAATAGCCGTTTGATAGGAGAAAGCACGGAAAAGGACCTCATCGCCCTGGTTAAAAGATCCGCTTTTTTTATTGATTACTTGAATTACACCGATATTTTCTCCTTGGAAATTTTTCACAGGTCCACATAAAATAGATTTGGTCTGATACCCAGTGTGTCTATCCACCTCTAGGTTGAAGCGGGAATCGGCATAGGCATCTTCGATATTGACCAATTGGTCGTGCTGGGCCACCCAACCGGCAATACTGTTGCCGATCGGGAACCTGATCTCGCGAATTTCTTCTCCTTGCGCCACCTTGGACCATAGTTCGCCTGCTGTTGCATCAACTAAGAACAGGGAAGCCCGATCGGCATTCATCACCTTACTGGCCATAAATACAACTCGTTGAATCAGGCCTTCAATGCCTAAACGTAACTCCAGAATTTCCGACATATCCAGGAAGCTAAATAGGTTTTTTAGTGATCTATCTATTAGCTGACTTTTTTGAAAAACCTCTTGAAATCGAAGGTTCGACTGGCGTAATCGTTTGGTCACAATATCCAAAAAATTTCTTGCCAATGTGGGGGACATTTCAAAGGCTTTGCCGAGGTCATCGTAATTAATCTTAAGGAGCTGAGAATTCTCAATGGCACGGACTGAGGCGGTTCGTCTTCCATCTGAAAAATAGCCCATTTCTCCCAAACATTCACCAGGCCCAACCGTTCCCAGAGGTATTTCCTCATCAAACTCTCCTTTCCGATAAACCATAGCCTTGCCCTCAGCCAGAAGATAGAGGCAGTTACCTGCAGTGTCTTGATGGATAAAATTTTCTCCTGCTACGATACTATTTTCATACACTACGTTACAAAAATTCTTTAATTCACTATCTGTCAGCCCGGAGAAAAGGTAGCAAATTTTCAACCGATCCCATCTTTGAAGTTGAATAGCTTCACTAAGGCTATGTTGGGTGATCTCCCCCGATTCCAACAATACTTCACCCAGAGGCTTTTTAATCCCTTTAGAGGCTAGTTCCAGCTGGTTTTTTAACCCCTGACTTATGGTCCCAAGACCACATTTAATGTATTGGCCAATTCTTTTGGGACCCTGGATGGCGTTATCATTTGCATTCATAGAATGATCTCGATCCTCCAAAAACCATTAAAAGTCATCTAATTTGTGCCATTTTTAGCCACTTGACCTACAGTATTAAAGCATACTTCACCTTAAAATAAAATTCATTAATAAATTTTACTTACATTGAGTATAGAATTGAAAGCTTGTGTAGCGGCTACCTATTGTAATCTGTACTCCCTACATCTATTCCTCTACCGTTTAAGGGGTTCCTGCTTATTTTTTTAAATAAATTAGTGGATTCGCCGAATTTTTTTGATAAACTGTAAAAAGCGATAAAAAAAATCAACACGTAACATGGATGATAATGAAATACTGTGCAATCATTGTAGGGAAAATGGAAAAGAAGTTACCTATTAATTTCAAGATACGGTGATACAGGGGGATTTATTGATGCATTTTCTTAAGACTGTTCTGCTTAGTTTTCTATTCTTGGCCTCCTCGAGCTTTTGCATGGCTGACAATCCAGCATCGTATATCAAAATGGATGTCAAGGAGTTTCACCTGGAAAACGGCATGATGTTTTTAATCGTGGAGCGACCTACCACACCGCAGGTTGCCTGCCGCGTGGCGATACGTGCCGGTTCGGCACTTGAAGAGACCGGAAAGACCGGCATTGCCCATTTGCTTGAGCACATGATGTTTAAGGGTACCAAAAATTTCGGCACCCTTGATCAAAAAAGGGATATGGAGCTTCAGGGCCGTATTGAAGCTGCATATCAGGCAGTACTCGCTGAGCAGGGAAAACGGAATCCAGACCAGGCGTTGATTCGGGAGAAACTCACCGAGATGGATAGGCTTCGAGCCGAGGTGCAAAAAATCTACATCCCTCAGGCCTTCTCCTCTCAGTTGGGCAAAAACGGCGCTGTGGGCGTTAATGCCTTTACCACTAAAGACCAGACCCAGTATATAATGTCGGTGCCATCTGATATGCTCGAGCAGTGGTTCTCGATAGCGAGCGAACAGCTATTCGAACCTTCCTGGCGTGAGTTTTACGTTGAGAAGGAGGTAGTACAACGGGAGTGGGCCTTCCGATATATTAACAGCCCAGGAGGCGCTGCCTGGCTTGATCTTAACGCAACTGCCTATACCGCACACCCATACCGAAATCCAACAATCGGCTGGAAATCGGATATGGAAAAATATAGTACCACTGATGCAATAGCCTTTCATAAGAAATACTATAATCCAACAAACGCCGTGTGTGTGCTCGTGGGGGACGTGAGAGTGGAAGAAGCCAGAAGGCTGGCAAAGATTTACTTCGAGCGGCATCCAAAGGGAAAAAAGAGCCTTGAAATCGTAACGGCAGAACCTACACAGCACGGCCCACGCAAAAATATTCGGTTCTTGAAAGGCACCCGCACACCATTGGTCAGAATTGGTTTCCATGGCGCTCGAATGAAAACCAAGGACTTCTATGCGCTTGATGTTATGACCATGGCCTTAAGTCTCGGCCGTAGCGCCCGCATAACCCAAAACATCATAAATAAGGGTCTCGCTGTCGAGGCCTGGGCATATAACCCCGATAACCGTTATGGGGGAATGATCATTCTAGGCGGCTCCCCTAATGAGCCTGATGAGGTGAAAAAGGGAAACCTTAATAAAGATGAGAAACGTCAGGCTTACGTGAACGCCTGCTACACACTTGAGAATACACTCATTGCTGAAGCCGAAAAAATGAAACATGAATTAGTTTCTGAGCGCGAACTCAAAAGGATTAAGAAACTCAACCAACGCGAATTTCTGGATCGAATGAGAGATAATGAAGCGCTGGCCAGCACCCTGGCGACAATGGAAGTTCAAGCGGGCTGGCACTATCTTACCGATTATCTGAAACGAATCTCAGAGGTCACACCCCAAGAAATCAGAAAGGCAGCCAGAAAATATATCCGAATCGAAAATCAGACAAGCGTGTATGTGATCCCCGGTGGAAAGCCTGATCAACCGGCACAGAGATACACTGAAGTCCGATCCATTGGGATTATCGGAGCAACAAAGATTGTTAAACCCGACACGTTTCATAACAACTCGATCTACCACACGCCTGTGGACTGGAAACACCCGCTTTCTTTCGATCGGGTTCCAAAAAAAATAGTATACCCAAAGGCCCAGACCGCCAAGATCAAAAACACACCAATCTTCTATTTGGCCGACATAGAGCTGCCCCTGATTGATCTCACCATTCTCGTTAAGGCAGGTGATGTCGATATTGTTAATGAGAAAACCGGTTTGGCAGATATACTCAGCAATACCATAATTCAAGGCGGTACCCAACGCTATTCTCCTTCTGAGCTCGCGCAGGTGCTCGACGAGAACGCCATCCGTATATCAATATCCGTGGCTGAGGAGGCATCAACTATACACCTTTCGGTTATGAAAGCGGACTGGGAAAAAGGGCTCGATCTGCTAAAAGAAATTCTTACCAGACCAGCCTTTGACCCCACAGTACTGAACGTGGTCAAAGAGAAGGAAATAGTTTCCCTTAGCAGGCAGGGTGAAGATGCGCATACCGTGGCAATGCGAGAGGGTATGATCTGGCATTTCGATGGGCACCGATACGGCCGCGATCCACTGATCGGCATCAAAACGATCCCAGATATTAGTAAGACCGATCTCAATATCTTTATGAAAACCTATTTCGTACCTTCCAACATAGTTGCCGCAGTGTCAGGCGATATAACCTTTAAGGAGGCCACGGCGGGTCTGAAAAAGCTCCTCGAAGCGCTCCCCCAGGGCCGGTCCCCTGAACGCAATCTTAACGATCCAAAGGAAACTCCACCTGTTCTGACCCTCATTCCCAAGCCCGGACAGGTGCAATCCCAGGTTGTTTTAGTGCTGCCAGGTTTCAAGCGCACTCACCCTGCATTCTGGAAGGCCCGCCTCTTAACAGATATTTTTGGCGGCAGCGATTCCCTCATGTATACTCGCCTGCGGGACGACTTGGGGCTCGTGTATTCGGCCGGTTTCTTTCAAACCTATAAATGGCATGCGGGAACACTTATTGGGTACATTGGTTGCAAGGGCGATAAAACGAGCACAGCGATTATGGAAACATTGAAGATAATGGACTCCCTTCGGAAAAACGTTCCCGAAAAAGATCTGGAACTCAAGCGACTTGATGCCTTAAATAGCTTTGTCTTTAACGTAGACACCCCAGCTCAACTGGTTGAGGTATACAGTCGCTATTATATGAGGGGTGAACCCCTCAACACACTTGAGAAAATTCAGGATGCCTATCGACATGCAACCAGGGAAGAGCTTCGTGAACTCGCTGTGCAATTGTTCGACCCGAGCAAGATACAAATTTTTATCGTTGCGGATAAGATGACCCGAGTAAAAACAAAAGACGGAACTGAGCGTACGGTGCAGGAAGACCTTAAATCGCTCGCGAAACGAATTGGTCTTCCCTATCGTGAAATAGCGTTGCGATGAAAACTTTCTAATAGCCTCATGGTAAGATTCTTTACTGCCTCCATGTACTCTTTCATGCCCCTCAAGAAAATGTCATTGTGATTGGCTCCAGGAATCTTAAGCAGCCTTTTATCCGTCGCAGGACATGCATCATAAAGGGCCTGACCCTCAGTAAAGGAAATAATATGATCATTCTCCGCGTGGATGATCAATGTGGGTTTAGTAAATGTAGTTATCTTTTCAATGTTACGAAATCCATCCTCCTCTTTTATTCCTAATGCCTCCATCTCAATACCTAAAAGCCTCAGAAGGGGCCCGGCATAGGCAAATCCACTCTCAATAATGAGACCATCTATTTGGTCTATATAATGTGTTGAAAGCTCAAGGGCGGAGGCGCTGCCAAGGGACCTGCTCATAATAATAAAGGGGCCTGTGTAACCTTTTCCTTTGAGCCAGTTTTGTACATAGTCAAATATTCTATGAGCATCCCTCATCATGGAAGTAATCGTTGGTCTGCCAGTAGAGCGTCCATAACCCCTATAATCAACCGGAAAAAAATTGATACCCATCCTCATATATATTGGCCCTATGTCATCATAATCAGCCACGATTTCACCATTTCCGTGGAAGAAAAGTATGGTTGGAGCATCCTTTCCTGCAAGATAAAACCGTGCACCCACTACCACATCCTTTTCTACCTGGATGAGCATATCCTCAGCAGAGGAAGTGGTCCCGGGAGAGCCCCATTCTGGCCTGGGATGAAACAGAAACATCAGGATCTCTGGCTTATCCAATAAGGGATAATCAATCTTTGAAATATCTATCATTTGAAAATTGGGGTCAAACCTTTACTATTAACTAAGAATTTATTTATCTACCACTTAGTGCTTCGATTCGCAAATACTATAACGTATTCTAATGAGTATAATCTTTGTGATTGCTCACTCAGCACTTAGTCCCGAGTAAATAAATATGTCATCGAATTTATGAATCGAGGGACTTAGTTTATCATCAAATAGGAAAAATGTATCCAAAAAGATAATGATTCATAAAAAATGGTCAAACTCATAGAAAGTCAACGACCCCGCCCTTCCGGGCGGGGCTTGAAAAAAGGAAATAATTCATTAGCCGCCTCCATCCCCACCCTCCCGGGTGGGGCATTAAAGGGCGGCGGTAAATTGATTAAGGGAAGAGAAAAACCTAAAGGAGAGAAGCGATTATGAAAAAGTTATTGCTATCAGGAGCCTATTCCCCTATTCCAACCCCCTTCGACGCCAGGGGAGCAGTCGCCCATGATAAGCTGGCTGAAAATATTGTCAAGTGGAGCAAAACCTCTCTATCTGGACTGCTTGTCCTCGGCTCCAACGGGGAATTCACGTATTTAAACTATGAAGAGAAACTCAAGGTGCTGAAAACCGCTCGTCAGGCCATCCCCAAAGATAAGCTATTCATCGCTGGCACCGGCTGTGATTCAACCAAGGCTACGCTAGAGCTAACGGAGCAAGCAGCAGCAATCGGCAGACTCGGCCATCGTCATCACTCCCAGCTATTATACATCAAAAATGGATGGCCAGGCGATGCGGCGGCACTATCTAGAACTGGCCGAACGCTCGCCCTTGCCCATACTCCTCTACAACATGCCTGCTAACACAGGTGTCGATCTGTCTGCAGAAACGGTGGTGGAGTTGTCGCAGCATCCTAATATTGTTGGCATCAAGGATAGCTCAGGGAACGTGGTCAAGTTAGGAGAAATCATTAGGGCTGCACCTCCCACTTTCAATGTCCTGGCTGGTTCGGCCAGCTTCTTTTACCCGGCCCTTGTTCTGGGTGCAGTGGGTGGGATTATGGCCCTGGCCAACATTGCCCCGGAGCAATGCTATAGCATCTATCAATATACTCAAGAGGGACGGCATGAGGAGGCGCGACAGTTGCAGTTGAAAATGATCCCCGCCAACACATCAGTGACAGCACGATTCGGCGTTCCTGGGCTGAAGCTGGCGCTGGACTGGCTTGGTTACTACGGTGGGCCACCGCGTTCGCCCCTAGGCCCGCTGGACAAGGCTCAGTAAGTCACATTACGCGCAACACTGATTGAAGGAGGGATACTGCAAGCATAAGCCAGATGAAAGTGGAGCAAAACCTACTAAAAAAATCATGCTTTTTACATGGAGGTCTGCTCCCTTAACTGACATTGTTTCTCTGGTGTCAGGCTTGTCTCTAATTCCCAGTTAGGGAGGGCATATTGATCATTTTTCTTTATAAGAATCCACTCATTACCCTTTCCCCTTCCTTTAAGGAGCATTAAGGTAAAGGCCCCTTTGAGTTTTCTCCCTTTTAGAAAAAAGTTGATCTTTTCCTTTTTCAGTTGATTGAGTTCATAGGATCCTCTGTCCCAAATCACCACTGCACCGGCTCCATAGTGCCCTTTTGGGATAATTCCTTCAAAATCAATATATTCCAAAGGATGATCCTCTACCAGTAACGCCAGCCGTTTATCAGATGGATTCATGGATGGGCCTTTCGGAATAACCCATGACCTCAGAACCCCCTCTAACTCCAGACGAAAATCGTAGTGGAGGTGAGTGGCATAGTGCTCATGAATGACAAAACGGGAAGTCATAATGCTTGAAACTGGATACTTGAAACGAGTAACTAATAACAATTAAGGGCTAATAAAGTTAGTTATTATTTTTGAGCCAATTCTGGCAATTTTAAAAGTTTGATTTAAATCAGCTGAACATACTTGGCTATTAAGGAATCTCGATGTGAGATTGTAAATCTATGCAATATTTGTTATGACTAAAATCAAGTTTCAAGTTTCAAGTATCAAACACCTCAATTTTTACTCATCAGATGGTTTACCATCTTTTCTAAACCATCCAAGCTGATTTCGAACATTGGAAAGATCTGTCTTACAATATTAATGGACCTTGTGTAAGGCCACTCTATAGATGATTTAGGATTAAGCCAGACAGAATGCCGAAAGATGCTGGCGAGAAATTGTAGCCTTTCTATACTCGGCTTACCACTCCTTTTCTCTATATGGATTGATCCATCTGTGGCCATTATTTCATAGGGGGCCATACTGGCATCTCCTACAATAATAAACCTGGTTTCCGGGTCCATCCTGGCAAATTCATCTAATGGGTGTGGTTTTGAACACCGTGGAGGATCTGCCCAAAGATAATCATATATAGTATTGTGAAAGAAAAAGGTCTTCAGATCTTTAAACTGACTCTTTGAATAATCAAAGAGGCTCTGAACAATGCCAATATATGGATCCATTGACCAACCACCATTATCTATAACCAAAATAATCTTGAGCCTATCTTTTAGACTCCGTTCAAAGATGATCTCGATCTCTCCCGCATTCTTCATGGTTTGATAGATTGTTTCATCAATATTGACCCGATCCTTAGGTCCGGTTGGTATCATATTTCTCAATCTCTTAAGAGCCTCTCCCATATGCTGGCGGGTGAGAGGACCTTGTTGAGAGTAATCCCTGTATCTCCTGTCCATTGCGACCTTGACAGCCGATTTATTCCTGGACATGCCCCCAACCCTCATACCACCAGGATGATATCCAGAATGACCCACAGGAGAAGTCCCCCCAGTGCCTATCCATTTGTTTCCACCATGGTGGGCTTCAGTCTGCTCTTTTAATCTTTCAAGAAAGTAGTCAATGAGCTCTTCTGGGCTCAAGTGAGCAAGAGACTCTTCATCAATTCCAAGGGCATCTGCAATAGCCTGTGGATCTTTTAGCCAAGCATCTAACAGGGCCTTGGCCGCCTCGGTTAGATCAAACTTAGTAGGATCAGTGAGCTCGACCCCTTTGAAATGATGGGCAAATACCTGATCATAGAGGTCAAAATAACGCTCGCTTTTTATAAGTATTGACCGTGCAGATATATAGAAATCATCAACAGAGTTGATCAGGCCTTTGCTCAGGGCCTTCTGTAACCTCAGAAATGATGTGGGTGTAACAGGCACACCTACCTGGCGCAATGTATAAAAAAATTCAGTAAACACCTTCTATAACCTAAACCTAGATACAGCCCTCTGGGCTACTGCATAATCCGGGCTTTTCTTAAATAAGACACCAAGATAGGGGATATCGCCTTTTATCAAGTCCTTCACCCTAAAATCAGGATCGGCATTCATTGCTCTGATCCAGTTTTTTTTGTTCCCTTGTGGCCGGTTTCTTTTCCACTGCCTTAAACTCTCTGAGCCTGTAAAAGGCGTTCACAGCACTATCGAGCAGATCCTGGCTTATATCAGCAAAATGAACCTGCACAATCTCTCGCATCATATCAGGCTCAGGAAAGGCTATATGATGGAAATTACATCTTCCCAAAAACGGATCTGAGAGATCCTTTTTTGCATTAGATGTAATAACTATCACCGGCCGATTCGTTGCTCTAATAGTTTTATCAATCTCGAGGATATCAAACTCCATCTGATCCAGCACATCAAGCATATCATCCTGGAAATCACTATCTGCCTTGTCTATCTCGTCTATTAAAAGAACTGCTCTTTCATCTGAGACAAAGGCTTGACCGATTTTCCCCATCTTGATATATTCCTCAATGTTGCTTACATCCCTTTTTGAATCCCCAAACCTGCTGTCGTTTAGGCGTGTCAGGGTATCATACTGATAAAGGGCATCGATCAGTTTCATACTCGATTTGACATTTAAAACAATGAGAGGCATATTGAGACTCTCAGCGATTGCATAGGCCAGCATTGTTTTTCCAGTGCCTGGCTCTCCTTTTAAAAGAAGGGGCATCTCGAGAGCTATGGTGATATTTACGATTTTTGCCAGCTCATTATCCAGGACATATTTAGTACCACCAGTAAATGATCTATCTTTTTCTTCACCAAACATAAAATTTCTCCTTTAAGAATTTAGGTGTAAATTAAGCCTATTATTATAATCATTTAGCTTTAAATAGCAACTCAGATAAAGATAAAAAAGAAAAGTGAGCTTCCTTATCTTTTATCCAAAATTGAAGTATAAATAAAAACTCTCAATCGTATTCTCTTAATGCCACCATATAGTCTCTTTCTTTTGAGCAATTTATTTGATATTCTCGCCTTGAATTATCTCCCGCATAAGTCTCAACAAATAATCTTTGACAATATCTTGAAAAGTTTAATGAAATTAGTCGTGCTCGAGAGAAGGATCTTCAGAAAAACTTGACACAGTGAAAAAAGTTGATTTTTTTTGAAACGAATTTAGTTCATCAAGTGGAGTATGGAGATTAGAAAATAATTATCTATATAATACATGGGCAAGAAAGTTATGAAAAAGCGAAAAGTTGGTTTCATTGGCGCAGGCAAGGTGGGCACAGCCTTGGCTACAACACTCTTCAAGGGTGGGTATCCTGTAATTGCTGTGGCCGATATGAATGTAAGTGCGTCTGAAAAATTGGCGGATCTGGTTCCAGGCTGCAGCAGTCTTTGCCAGCAATTACTTTGTTGCTCTATTGAAGGTAGCCACGGATCTATTTCAGAATTTTGATGTACCTACTACTCAGGCAACTAAGGTTCTTATGCCCTTGATCCAGGGGGACATTAAAAATATTAACAACATTGGCTTACCCAGATGTCTTACCGGGCCTATTGCCCGGGGGGATTTAGGCACCATTGAAAAGCATATATCCGTTTTAAAAGAAAAAGAACCTTCCCTCCTGAAACTTTACGCAGAGCTGGGGCTGCAAACTATCCCCATTGCCCTGGCAAAAGGCACCATAGATGAGAAGGTGGGTGAAACGTTGCAGACACTTTTGAAAATAGCTACTTAATGAGGAAAGTATGGAGGCGCGAGTCGTCAGCTTGATGATAAAATAGACCCTTTCGATTCACGCAATTCAGGCAGGCAACGGTTAAATTTGTAAGATTGAAAGAGAGGGTTGCAATAAATGTGAATCAGGATAAGAGACAGTAAAGCCATATATTGTATTATTTCAGTATGATTATTGTGGGGCGATGCGAAGCTAAATTCATGCTATATTAACAATCACTTTTTCTTGGAGGTACTTATAATGCGATCAGATATACTAAAGAAAGATATTGAAACCTTACCGCACCGAGCACTATTACTATCAGCTGGCTTAAAAAAAGAGGATTTTGACCTAAATAAACCCTTCATTGGTATTGCAAATAGCTACAACGATATTATTCCCGGCCATATCCACCTGAATGAACTAACCCAGGAGGTAAAAAGAGGGATCAGAGATTCTGGAGGAGTCCCATTGGAATGGGGCGTTCCCGGTGTTTGCGATGGCATTGCTATGTTTGTGGAAATGAGATTCAGCCTTCCGAGCAGAGAAAACATTGCTGATAATGTTGAAATTATGAACTTATCGCATTCCTTAGACGGATGGGTTGGCGTAACAGACTGCGATAAGATTACTCCAGGGGTGTTAATGGCAGCCGGAAGATTAAACATTCCAGCAATTATACTTACAGGTGGACCCATGAAGGCAAATGTCATAGATGGAAAGAAACACCATCCCATCGAAGCCTTTGGTATTGTTGGTCAGGTTAAATCAGGTAAGATAACAATTGAGGAGGCTGAAAAAATGCTTCCATATATGGTCTGCGGAGCAGGATCCTGCGTTGGTCTTTATACGGCAAATACCATGGCAATGGTCACCGAGGTATTGGGCATGTCATTGACCAAATGTGCAACAACTCTGGCAATAGACCCGCTAAAGAGAAAACAGGCGTATGAATCTGGTAAAAGAATTGTGGAATTGGTAAAAAAGGATATCAAGCCTCGGGATATAATGACACAAGAGGCATTTGAAAACGCTATCAGGGTAGATATGGCGATGGGTGGCTCAACCAATACAGTCTTACATATTCCTGCAATCGCCAAAGAAGCTGGCATTGATATTGATGTAAATCTATTTGATGAAATATCACGAGAAACGCCAAATTTATGCTCCATAATCCCTGCAGGAAGCCATGAAATGGCAGATATTGACAGAGCAGGGGGCATCCCCGCAGTCCTTAACCGCTTGAAGTATATGATAAAAGATTGCCCAACGGTAAATAAGAAATCAATAAAGCAGATTGCAGAGGCGGGGAAGGTATTGGATGAGGACGTTATTAGAACATCAGACAATCCATACCATTCTGAAGGCGGCATCGCAGTGCTAAAGGGAAATATTGCAAAGAGCGCCATAATAAAGCAAACCGCTGTAGAAAAAGAAATGATGGTTCATGTAGGGCCTGCTAAGGTTTTCTTTACAGAAAAGGATTTACTCGATGCAATTGAAGCGAAGGAGATTGTCGAGGGGGATATTATTGTATTGCCTTTCCAGGGTCCGGCAGGAGCACCAGGAATGCCTGAGATGTTAACCCCGACTGATGCAATAAAAGGAGCGGGTTATAAAAATGTAGCCCTAATCACCGATGGCAGGTTCTCCGGTGCAACCACAGGTCCATGTATTGGGCACGTTGAAATGGAGGCATATAATGGCGGAACAATCGGGGCAATACAAGACGGCGATATTATAGAGATAGATATTCCAAACAGAAAGTTAGGCGTAAAATTAAGCGATAAGGAGATTAAAGAGAGATTAAAGAGTGTTAAAGCACCAGAAAGAAAACTTACACCTTTATTAGAGTCTTACAGAAAGAAATTTTTAGGCATTAATTGTTACGGTAAGTAAACAACCCACATCTTTTCAGGAATTTCTATTTATTTTAATTTGATCCCTCCATCCCACATAGAGGACAGAGTGCTGGAAAGGAAGAGAGCGAATGTCTGGTGATCGTCTTAGATAAGGAATATTTAAAGTGAGAGCGAGACCAGAAATGACCTACCTACCCAGATACTTTTGGTAAATTAGCTCATTATCGTCCCCGATCGGTCGG
>Ga0209977_10000563_pt1 | contig 14777 bp, 13 predicted proteins | sample SumtaG_2_FD_183113 | JGI IMG/M metagenome (GOLD analysis project Ga0209977, IMG submission 183113) | Deep subsurface microbial communities from Indian Ocean to uncover new lineages of life (NeLLi) - Sumatra_00607 metaG (SPAdes) (version 2) | ecosystem: Environmental > Aquatic > Marine > Oceanic... | reverse complement strand
CAAATGAAAAACACTGCTTTGGTGTGTATAACAGAAATGAATTCAAAAGATTCAATTGAAGCATTTATTCAAGCTGCTCAAGTAGCATTAAACAATAAAGCGGAGGGGTAAATATTATGAAATCAAATATAACTCTAATCTTTGAAAAGGGAATAGATGAAGAACTACAAAATTATATACCTGAAATGGACATAGAAGTCGCAGATCTTAAAGAAATTATTCCTCAGATTCTATTAAGAAATGATATACCCCTTCCAAATGTTCCAGAAATTGAAATTGTTCGTCATTTTGTGAAATTAAGTCATAAAAATTATGGTGTTGATACAGGAATTTATCCATTAGGTTCATGTACAATGAAATACAACCCTAAAATTAATGAATCTATTGAAAGATTACCCGGTTTCAGTCAAATTCATCCATTACAAGAGGAAAATCAGGGTTCAATCAAACTCTTATATAATATCTCAAAATTCTTAGGAGAAATAACGGGTATGGATAGATTTACACTTCAGCCGGCGGCGGGAGCGCATGGAGAATTAGCAGGATTATTAATTATGAAAAAATATTTTGAACATAAGGGAATAAAAAAAGAAAAAATTATTGTACCTGATTCCGCTCATGGAACTAATCCTGCATCGGCAAAAATGGCAGGCTTCTCAATTATAGAGTTAAAATCAAATGAACAAGGAGAAGTGCCACTTGACCATTTAGAATATGCAATGCAGGGAGGTGATGTAGCGGGAATAATGCTAACAAATCCTAATACTTTAGGAATCTTTGATCGACATATTAAGGAAATTACACAAATTGTGCATAATAATGGTGGATTATGTTATTACGATGGAGCAAATTTAAATCCGATGCTAGGTATATGTAGGCCTAGAGATATGGGATTTGATATTGTCCATCTTAATCTACATAAAACTTTTGCTACACCACACGGAGGAGGTGGTCCAGGTTCAGGACCTATAGGTGTTATAAATGACCTTAGTCCTTTTCTTCCTGAACCATGCATTATTTCAACTGAAAATGGATTAGTATGTAAAGAATCTACTGGTAAATCTATTGGTAGAATTAAATCTTTTTGGGGTAATTTTGGAGTTATTGTTAGAGCTTATGCTTATATTTTAGCTTTAGGTGCCGAAGGACTACTTCGGGTAGGTCAGATTGCCGTATTAAATGCCAATTATTTGCGTGTCTTATTACAAAAGAAATATTATCTTCCTTTTAATCGGGCATGTCAGCATGAATTTGTAATTTCTGACAAAAATATGGCTAATAACATAACAACTGAAGATATTGCTAAAAGAATTCTTGATTATGGGATATACGCCCCAACTATTTATTTTCCTCTGATTATACAAGGAGCTTTAATGATAGAGCCTACTGAAACTGAATCAAAGGAATCTTTGGATTATTTTGTTGAAATAATGAACAAAATCTATGAAGAAGCTAAGGAAAATCCCCATCTTTTAAAAAATGCACCTCACAATTTACCTGTTAAACGTTTAGATGCAGTTATAGCTGCAAGAAAGCCTGTATTACACGATTAATATCGGTATTTGAATAAATTTTTATACTCTTTGGCAATATAAAATTTAAAATAAACAAATTTAGTAAGACCTAGTTAATTACAATTTTGGTGTACAAAAATAAATTACTTATCTTTTTTTCCGTATGACAAATTTAGGAAAGATCAAGAAAACATTATCAAGCAAATTGAAATAGATTCGAAATCAAAAAAAAATATATTATTAGTAGCTCCTAATGGAACTGGAAAAACAATAATTGCGTTAAGTGGACTTCTCCCATTAGTATACGAGAAAAACTTAAAGATGATTTATATGTGTAGAACACATTCTCAAAATCGAAGGGTTACTAAGGAATTAATTAAAGTATCCCAAAAAATAACCGAAGATAACCTTTCTGTAAAATTAAATGGTCTTTCAATTAGAGGAAGGAATGAGATGTGCTTAAATGAAACACTGTTAACATTAAAATTAAATCCAAAAGAGTCAATGTCAGTCTGTAGAGACTTAAGGCAAAATAGAAATTGTAGTTATTTCTTAAATTTATTAAAAAAAAAAGGAGAAGTGGAAAATCCTGTATTGCTAGCACCAGAATTATTCAATAAACCTATTGATGCTGAAGAACTAATAAATTTTTGTAAGGACAAAAGATTATGTCCTTATTTTTTATGCAAATTTCTCTTAAAAGAGATGAAAGTTATTATCTGTAATTATCAGTGGCTTTTCAATCCGTATATTCGAGATTTATTTTTACAATTTATTGATCAAGAGCTTAAAAATTGCATCTTAGTTCTCGATGAATGTCATAATATAATTGATATAGCAACAGAGGTAAATTCAGATAGATTAACGCCCTATTCACTGAAGCTATGTTTAAAAGATCTTGAAATGTATAGATCCCCCATTATTATGCAAGATTTTGTTAAAATCTTGTTGGATCACTTGAATGAAAAAAAACTTGATCTAAAACTCGGAGAACAAGAAGTAGATCCAAATAAATATCTAAAATATATATTTGAAAAGTTAAAATTCAGAGATTTGAATGGATTTAAAAATTTAATTCAAGAAATTCAAGAATTTAGTATTTCAATTCATGAAGTGAAGTTAGCTAATGGTAAACTTTCAAGGGATTTTTTGGGGTCTATAGCTGAATTTTGGTTAAAATGGTTAAAAACCTTTAATTTAGATAATTATTTCTTTTGCTTTAATCTTAAGGAAATAAAAGGAAAAAGATCGATTTCATTAGAGATAGTAGCTTTAGATCCTAGAGAAATTGTAATTCCAATTCTAAAATCCGCTTATACATCCTTAAACCTTTCTGGAACAGTAAACCCTTATGTTTATAATAATTTAATGGGGTTGAACGAGAGTGGTAAGAGCTATAAAGGTATAATTACAGATTCACCATTTCCAAAGAAAAATATAAAAGCAGTAATAATTGAGGGTGTGGACACAAAAAGAGCTAATAGAACGCCAGCAATGTTTAAAAAAATGATAGGTAAAATTAATGAGGTATTGGCTTGTACACCAGCAAATGTTGGCATATTTTGTGCTTCTTACCAAATCCTTAGAGGCCTTCTTTCAAATGGGATAAAGAATATCATAGAAAAGAACAATAAAAATCTTTTTATTGAGGATCCTGGATTATCTGCTTCAGAGAACAATGCGATGGTCGACGATTTTAAAGCACAAGCATCTAATAGTGGTGCAGTATTACTTGGAGTATGTGGAGGAAGGAATTCAGAAGGAGAAGATTATCCGGGAGATTATATGAATTCTGTTGTCATAGCAGGATTTCCTTACCATTTACCTACTCCAAGAGTTGGTGCAAAAATTAAGTATTATGATAAAGTTTTTAAAAATCAAGGATGGAATTTTGCGTATTTATATCCTGCTATTCAAAGAGCTAATCAAGCTTCTGGACGCCCCATAAGAAAGTCTTCTGACAAAGGAGCAATAATATTTATGGATAGCCGTTTTAAAGCGAAATATAAATGGATTTCTAGTTGGATTAGAGAAGAACTAGAACTTATTCCTGATAAACCTAACGCTGTAATTCAAAACCTAAATCCCTTTTGGGATACTAAATAAAATTACTTTTTCTTAAAACTCTCTAATAGTCGCTTTTTTGGTTTAAATTTTATTAATATGCTCGCTACTGCAAGTAGTGGAAAAATTATCATGAAATACATAGCAATATCATATGGATTATCATTAGAACTAAATATCATCAATAAAAGAGTGAAAACTAATCCACCCAAAAAACCTCCTGAGGAAGAAAGAAAGAATCAAGGTTTTTACTCCTAAGCTTTTAATGCTTGTTTCTCTTTTATTTTTCTGTATAAGCTAATTAACTTTTTCGAAACTATACTCCATCGAAAATTATTTTCTACTCTTTTATAGCAATTCTCTTTAATTTTATAATAAAAATCTGGATCTAATATGACTAAAGATTTAAGAACCTCATCAGGTATTTGATTAACCATATTAAGTGCTTCTTGTTCATAAAGCGAATCTTTATTTTTTGCTCTCTTAGAGATTTCTGCTAATAGAAAAAGAGAAATTAAAGCGTTAGCAAATTGAGAAGGATTATCTTTTTCAATTATAATACCAGTGCCAATTTCAGAGAAGTTTCTAATATCAATAATGGTCTCTTGAAATCCTCCAACACGTGTTGCGATAATGGGAAGCTTTAATGACATTGCCTCTAAAGCAACGATACCAAAAGGTTCCCATCTTGATAATGCACAATACAAATCTGCAGAAATATGTGCTAAATGAAAAATATCTTTCGCAACTCCAAAAATTATACGGAGATTATCTGGGAACTTTTTAACAGTTTGAGAATAAGATTTAATTTCTCCTAAACTGTAATCAGTAGGTAGTATTAGAAATAGAAATTTTGCGTTTGGTATAACCTTGATTACTTCAGGGATTGCTTTAAAAATGGTTTCAAAACCTTTCTGTTGTGATATCCTTCCTGTAGTAATTACTAAAGGCCCTGAATCTTCAAATGCTTTTACATTTCCATTCTTAATGAATTGATTGCCATTTGAGATCTCATTTATTACATTAAGTATTTTTTCAGAACGAATAAGAGGGCTTTTGTCTAAATGAGCAATTTTATGAGTCAAGAGGTATTTCTTCATATCTGATAAAGTTAATTTCTTCTCAATAGGAAAATCTAAAAACATCCGTGTTTCTTCTCCATGTTTATCTATGACTTGCTGATAAATCTCATTGTAATCCCAATCGCATCCATCCCAAATAAAATCAGATTTAAACACAATTAAGTCATTTCCACAATTCGGTATTATGTCTGATATAAGATATGATTGACTAACAGTTGTAACCATATCACATACAACCGCACCGATCTTTTCCAAAGTCGGAAGTTGACCTATTTTATTAAGTGGACTATATTTTTTACATAAATCAAAAATCTCACTTAAAGTTAGTAAAGTATGACCCTTTTTTAAAAGTATCCTAATCGGGGTTTGATCTATGCCACATCCAGTATAAAATTCAATCTCATACCTAGACCGCGTTAATAAGTGGATAGTAATTATTGAATAGACATCTAAGCCATTTTTAATCAAATTTTGTTTTATACCAATAAATGGTATTACAGCATGATAATCATGTAGATGTATTATATTTGGCAACTTTTCTCTTTGATTATCAATAAGATAATCTAGATAACATTGCATTCCAATGCTAAATAAAGAAATCTTCCCACTAAGAGTATCAGGATTGTATACTGCAGGATCATCCAAAAATCTATTTGTAAATGAATTTTCTCCAGTTAATAAAATGATATTTACATTATCGATTTTAGATTTATGAAATGAAATACTATAGTTACTTTCAAGCTCATTCAATCCAAAAATTGAGGGATTAATCTGACCAACACATTTGAAAGGTAATTTTTTCCATTCATAATTTTTTTTAAGGTTATTTAGTTGACCGTGAGATGGAATAAAAACAGTAAGTTCAAATTTATCCGCAATATGTTTTGCTTGGTTAGCGGGTACTTCTCCCAAACCCCCTACTTTAATAATTCCAGCATATTCGAATGTAAATATCCAAACTCTATCTTTTTTCTCACTCACGATGCTTCGAACCTTTTTTAAGCGCCGTTAAAAGCAAAAAATCAATTTAACATTCATGTTGATTTAATTTAAGTCTTTAAAAAAAGAATTTTATTAAAACTTAATTAAAATTTGATTTGTTTGATTCGAATACGACAAAAAGTAAATATTTTGAGGAATATAATAAAAACTAATGGAACAAATTTATATTAATTCAAAAAAATGGTATATTATAAGAAAAAGTATTGGTGATATGTATAATGAACAATATTGAAGTGATAGATACTGGCACTCCTAAAGCTGGACCCTATAGTCTTGGTATAAAAGCAGGAAACCTTGTTTTTCTTTCAGGACAGGTTACTGATCTAGTTACTAAAGATTTAAAAGAACAAACTTTAACGGCTTTAGAAAAAATTAAAAAAGTTTTAGAAGCCGCCGGTGCAAGTGTTTCAAATATCGTTAAAACCACAGTTTATTTAAAAAATATGTCAGATTTTAAGGAAATGAATGGTGCATATAAAGATTTTTTTTTACAAAATAGTGTTAAAGAAAAATTCCCAGCAAGAACTACTGTTGAGGCTACTTGTCCTCTTCCAAATGGGTTAATTGAAATTGATGCTATAGCAGTTCTTTAGTAAAAAAGGTATAAAACCATATTTGAATTTTTGTGGGCATAATGAAAAACAAGTATATAATTATTGATTCAAAGGATAATTGTGCTACTGCTCTAGAGGATATTCCTCAAGATGCCAAAATAGATTTAATAGATAAAATCATTAAAATTAATCACAAAATTTCTCTAGGGCATAAATTTGCCACAAAGAATATTAAGAAAGACAGCTATATTTTCAAATATGGTGAAATTATAGGAGTTTCAACTGAGAATATAAGCGAGGGAGATTGGGTTCATACTCATAACATTACAAGTTCATATTTAGAGGTGAAAAAGGATGGATGAAGCCTTTTTAGGATATCCCCGCTCTAATGGTACTGTTGGTATTCGTAATAAAATAGTTGTTGTATCTTCAGTGGTTTGTGTGAATACTGTAGTTCGAAGAGTTGCTGAAAAAATAGATAATGCCGTAGCAATTACACATCCTTTCGGATGTGGTCAAAGAGGAATAAGTTTTTCGAATACCTTTAATATTTTGGAAGGTCTTGCAAGTAACCCAAATGTTTATGGTGCTCTTGTCATTGGATTAGGATGTGAAAATCTTTTTAGTAGTCTTTTAGCCGATAAAATTAAAGAATCAGAAAAGCCAGTAGAATCTTTTAATGTACAAGACGTGCACGGAGGTACAAATAATGCAATTGAAAAAGGAATTACCATATGTAAAGGATTTAATCAGGAAGCGAGGGAGTTGAAGAGAGAATTTTTTGATTTTTCACATATCACATTAGGCTTGGAATGTGGTGGATCTGATGCAACATCTGGAATTTCAGCAAATCCAGTTGTTGGAATTGTATCCGATAAGATAGTAAACTTAGGAGGAACTTCCATACTTCCGGAATTTACGGAATGGATTGGAACTGAACATTTACTAAGTAAAAGGGCAATAAATGAAGAAGTTGCTACGAAAATCAAGGAGCCTGTAAAGAGATTTTTAGAAAGTACAATGGAGCGTGGTATCGATATTCGCGGTTCTCAACCAAGCCCGGGAAATATAGCTGGGGGACTAAGTACGATAGAGGAAAAATCCTTAGGGAATATTGCTAAAGCTGGTAAAGCCCCTATACAAGGCGTCATTAAGTATACAGAAAAACCAGAAAGTAAGGGATTGTGGTTAATGATAGAACCAGGATTAGATGTTGAATCCGTGACTGGTCTTGCTGCAGCTGGAGCTCAAGTCATTATTATGACAACTGGTCGTGGGACTCCATTTGGGAACCCTGTAACTCCAGTTATTAAAATCTGTGGAAATCCAAAAACATGTGATTATATGGCAAGCAATATTGATGTAGATGCCAGTAGAATCATAACTAATAATAAATCAATTGGAGATATATCTGAAATCTTATGGAAAATGCTAAAAGACGTTTGTAATGGAGAACAAACCAGTGCTGAAAGATTAGGATTTGAAGAAGATATAGGAATTTGGCGTGCTCGGGGATTATAACCATTTTAATTTAAAATTTCCTTCTTTATCGTTTAAATAAATCTTTATAGTTCTCCTTCTTTTCAATGAAAACATATTTTAAAAATCGTATTTTTCCTTATTTAATTTTAAAAACAAATATTGGTATGAAAACTTGGATAAATTAGAGAAAATTGTTTTAGATAAAATTGAAAATTTGAGGGAAGAAATTATAGAATTTCTTCAAGAGTTAATTCAGATACCTTCTGAAGTACCTCCCGGAAAATATAGAGAAATCTCTAAATTTGTTGCTTCAAAAATGAATGAATTTGATATAAATACGAAAATAAAAAGAAACAATGTCATTGGAGAAATAGGTAATGAAAATGGACTATCTCTAATATTTAATGCTCATCTTGATACAGCTGCTACTTACGATGGCTGGACTAAGGATCCTCATGGAGGAGAAATTGTTGGGAATAAAATTTATGGCCGTGGAGCTGCTGATGATAAGGCATGTGTAGCAGCAGAAATTTTTGCTACTAAAGCTTTATTAGATGCAGGAGTGGATTTTAATGGAAAATTGATTATTACAGCTGTTATTAACGAGGAAATTGGCGGTTTATTAGGAACCGAATATCTTGTAAAGGATAAAATTGTAAGTGGAGATGCATGCTTATTAGGTGATGTTTGTTCTGATTATCCAGTTTCTTATTTAGGTGGGACAATGCAAATTAGCTTCACCATTCGAGGAATACGTCGTAATGCGCAAGCCTACCCAGATTTACCTCCACCTAATCGCAACAAATACTCAGGAATAAATGCTATTGGCAAGATGCTTAAAATTATGAATTTTTTAATGGAAATGCAAGAAGAATTCAAAAAATTTGAAACTAAATATCCTTTACCTCCTGATTTTCCCTCAAAAATATGTTCAGTAAATTTTACAATAATAAATGGAGGTAATTCATTTAACACAACTCCAGACAATTGTGTTTTGCATTGCCTAATTAGTGTCATTCCAGAAATGGATTTGGAGGGTATTAAAACGAGAATTTTAAAATATGTAGAGAGTCTTGAAAAAGAAGACCCTAACTTAAATATAACCACCCAAATACTAGGTTATATTAAACCAGAAATATTAAACACTAAATCTACATTTGCACAAGCAGTAAAAAAAGCATTTAGAACAGTTTTCGGAGAAGAAAGAGAATTTAAGACTTCTATACCTACTAGTGATGCTCAATTATTTCAAGAAAATGGAATTGAAACTATTTTATTTGGTCCTCTTCGAGGAGAGAATAACCATCACGCCCAAGATGAGTTTGTCTACATAGAGGATGTAATGAATGTAGCCAAAATCTATGCTTTAACCGCTTTAAATTATCTTAAATAATTTTGAATACTAAATCTTTTTATTTTATAACTATCATTTAAATGAGGATTTATGTGTGATACTCTAGTAGCGTTAGGAAATTCAACTATAGATGGTAGTGTAATCTTTGGTAAAAATTCAGATCGTCCTTGGGATGAAGTTCAATTAATAACTTATTCTCCAGAATTAACATTTTCGAAAGGAGAAGAAGTAAAATGTACCTACGTTTCAATTCCTCAAGTTTCGGAGACTGTTGCAGTTATTTTAAGTCAACCATGGTGGATGTGGGGTGCAGAAATGGGCGCAAATGAATACGGAGTTGTAATTGGTAACGAAGCCGTCTATACACATGAACCGATAAGAGATACGGGATTATTAGGCATGGATTTATTGAGATTGGGTCTTGAAAGGGGAAAAACGGCAAGAGAATCATTGAATATCATCACAACTATATTAGAAAAATATGGTCAAGGTGGAGGTTGCGCATATAATGATCCAAGTTGGATGTATCATAATTCATTTATAATCGCCGATCCCATAGAAGCATATGTATTAGAAACCGCTGACAAGTGGTGGATTGTTGAAAAAGTAAAAAACATAAGATCTATATCTAACAGTATTTCTATAAGAGGACAAGGTGATGCGAGAAGAGATGGTATTATTCAGCATGCAATAGATAAGGATTATTGTAAAGATGATAAAGATTTTGATTTTGCTGTGACTTTTTGTGGATCCCCAATATCTTCGATTCCTTCACCTTACTCAAGACAGGGAAAAGCTACTATATTATTGAAAGAAAATAAAGGTAAAATTACCTCAAAATTAATGATGAACTTTCTTAGAGAACACCAAGCAGGGATTTGCATGCACGGTGGTTTTGAATCAACTGGTTCACAAGTTTCACATTTAACGAAAACAAAGAAATCAATACACTGGTTTACAGGCACTACTCTCCCTTGTGTTAGTATTTATAAACCTTATGCGTTCCCTATTGAAGGTCAGAAATTCTATGATTCAGGTCCATATTCTACGATTAACTCTGATTGGTTTTGGTACAAACATACTATGTCGAAACCTATAAATAGAAAAACCGAAATTAGAAGGATTGAAGATTCCCTTATTTCTAGAATAGATTATATGCTAAACCAAGAGGACAAAATCTCTAAAGATGAATTCATAGATAAAATTAGAAACCTCAATATTGAAGCTTGGAACAAATCTTACGAGATTTTACATCAATGAAAATATTCTATTTTATCCGGATTGTTATATCTCACTGAAAAGTTACTAAAATCTTTTTTTAATAAAACTTAATAGTTTAAGAGTATTTCTTCTTTTAATATATTACAACAAAATCTTTGTTGATTATTCAGATGTCACAGAGTAAACTAGATCTTTTAGGTATGGAAGGAGTTATCTCAAATTATAAGCGAGGTCGCCATACTGTCCACCAGAAACATTGTATATTAGTTTTTTCAAATATTCAGAGTAGAAAAGATGCAAATAAACTTATCGGTAGAACCGTTGTTTGGAAAAGTTCAACTGGTAAGGAATTAAAGGGTGTAATTACACGTGCTCATGGTAATAGTGGTGCTGTAAGAGCCCATTTTAAGAAAGCAGGAGTTCCAGGTCAAGCTCTTGGAACAAAAATAAAAATAATTAAGTAATGGTTTTTGTAATAAACTTACTTTCTTCTCTATTATACCTGGATATTACATGATACCAGAATAATATAATTATTTTTTATATTTCGATATTTCTTATTCTTCTGATAAAGTGATTTGTAAAGATTTTTGAATTTATTTGGTTGGGTTAAAAATTTAAACATGTCAGATCAAGTTTGCCGATTTTGTCAAAGATATGTGCAGTTGACTTATTATTGTGAAGAGTGTGGTGCTAATTGTTGTTCTGACTGTTTACACGAAAAGAAAGTTGATTTTTATACATGCCAAGAGTGTAATTCGAAAAATATCGAGATTTCTGATTCTGAGAAAAAAAAAACATGTAGAGATTGTGGTAATGAAAATATAATAAAAGTAAATCAGCTTTTAAAATCATGTCCAAAATGTGGATCTCACAAAATTATTAATATTTATGAGAAAAAAGAAGAATTAGAGAAAGAATTCTTAGAATTGATTAAAAATTCTCGTTTGTTTATTCATCCCTTAAGAGAGGCTCTTGATAAGTTATATATTCTTCAACAAGAAATAAAAAATGCAAGAGATCCCCCAATAAGATGCTATCATTTTCCTAAAATGGAATCTGATTTATTAGCTCTCTTTAAACTGTTTATATATGTGCAAAATACATTATTTGATAAAATTAATGCTCATTTTAATCAAATGGTATTATATAAAGAATATTTTTTTGACATTTACGCTCAACCAAATTCTAATATAACAATTATAGAAGGTATTTTTGATAATCTTCTAAGAAGCCATAATTCAATCAATGATTTTGTATTCAATAACGTTAAAACTTTTAAAGATAGCATAGGTTCTTTTGAAGTGAATCTAAAATTTATTGAAAAAATTAGTCTCTATTTTTCTACTTATAAGAAATTAATAAAATTGGCAGAAAAGGAAAAACCTGTTTATGCAATCTATGCTAAATTAGTCAACGGATTGAACACAGATGATAGATATAAGAAAGATAGAGGAATTTTATTTATCACTAATTTAGATTTATCTTTTATTCATGAGTATGGTGTGAGAAAAAAAAAGCAAGCGTTAACCTTTAAAGCACCGGTTCAAGATTTAATAAGGATAAAAGAAAAAGGAAGATTCTTCAAAAAGCTATATATTGAATTTGAGTATGGGAAATATGAATTTACATTGCCCCCTAATGCTCTTTCTAGAGTTATAGAATATATTCTATTGGCAAGAACATTTGACGAATCCACTGTTTATGATATCAAATCAGCAACTAAACTTCAAGGAGTTGATATCGATTTAAATGAGTTAGTAAATTTCATTGAAGAAAGTATTAACTCATTTTTTAGCTTAAAATGCCAATACAACAAGAGTTCTCAAAAGATAGGCAGTTATAATCAAATTTTTCCTCAAAATTTTAATGCTCAACCTAACCAAATTCCAATTTTAATGCCTCAATCTCGAAATCAAGGATTTTCTTATCAGGATCATAATTTAGGACAATTTGGAATTAATCAACCATTAATACAAAATCCAAATAATCAATATTCTCCATACTATCCACCGGCACCAGTTCAATCACCTCAAGGAGTAAATAACTACATAAACCCTATGTATCAATATCAAGGACCATACCCTAACCAAAGTAAATTTTTTTCTCAAAACTTCATCAATCCAAATCGATTCCAAAATTATAATCCTCAAAAAATTAATCCCAACTATGAGGAATTCCTAGATGTTGAAGAGAGGGATATTCTAACGAGAAATTTAGAACAAGCACAAGGATTCAACCCACAATATCCAAATCAAATAAATCCCAACGTATTAAATGATAAATATCCATTCCAAGAATTTAACAACAATCATTTGTCTGACTTGTTTAATTCAAATAATTCTTTAACACAGCAATCTTATAGACACAAAAGAAAATTGTTTAAATTAGATCGAGAAAAACATGAAAAAATGCTTGAATTAGAAAAAGAACATTATAGCCTTAAAGCAACATTAAAAAAACTTGAAACTAAATTTGATCAAGGTTCAATATCAGAAAGTGATTATTTTAGAACATTTAGAAATTTAAATAAAGAAATATATTTAATCGACAATAAAATTCAAAATCTACGACAGAGTTTAGAAGAATTAGAATCCATTAAACAAAACAGCAGAAATTTTGATAATAAAAGATTCTATACTTAGATCTTTATCAATACATATTTTATGCAGATTCTGCATATTTTACATAATCTAAGTTTATATTCTTTTAAGCTTTATAGAAAATATGGATAAAGAAGGATTATTCACTACAATCGTCGGCAGCTGGCCTTTAAGCAATAATACGGAAAACATGGTAAGGATTTTTAATGATTTAATTCAAATTGGCATTGATTATCCATGTTATCCTCAATTAATTTCTATGATTTCTCAATTTTTATCCCCATTAGCAAAAGAAATTGCCCAATTAGAAGAAATTAACCACAAATTTTATTTATCAGATGATTTCAAAATCCCGGAAAACCCGGTAGCTTTAGAATACGGTGAATTTATTAAAAGCTTTTTTAATGAACGACCACAGCTTTTAGAACAAATTAAAGGGACAAAAGCCTGTTTAACAGGTCCATTCACCTTAGCATCTGAAATAATTTTGAAAGGTGAAATTGCTAAGGGTTTAAAACCCAGAATCTTTACGGAACCTAGAGCAATAATGGTAGATTGGATTGTGGAAAAATTAGCAGAAATCATGAAACAATTAGGAAAAGCCTATAATAATATGGGTATAGATATAATTTCTATGGACGAACCTCTGTTGGGGATTTTAATAGGAAGAAAAGTGTTATTTCACTCTGAAGATTTCATTTTAGAAATTCTAAATAAATCTATCTCAGAAATAAAATCATTGTCATCTATTCATGTGTGTGGCAGAATTAGCCCTAAATGCCGTGATATACTCCTTCAAACTGAAGTGAACATATTAGACCATGAGTTTAGAACTAACGAGGAGAATTTTGATATTTTTCAAAAAGAACATCTTACAAATACCGATAAATTTTTAGCTTTAGGCTCAGTTAAATCTAAGTTTTTGCCAGTAGAAGGATATGAAATCAATGATTATGTTGAAGGAATAGATTCTCTTGAAGCTTATATTCGAAAAGCAATTAAACAATACGGTAAAGAAAATTTATTAATTAAACCTGATTGTGGTTTTCTGCCTTTAAAAGACACTTTTGGAGAAGAAATCGGTTATGAAATAACAATTAAAAAACTCAAAAATATGGTTCAAGCGTTAAAAAGAATCAAATAATGATAAATTTACCTAGAAAGTGTAAAAAATTTAAAGATAAAGTATTAGCTTTGTAGTTCCTTCCTTAATTTTTCTATTTCTTTATTTAGTTTTTCTTTTGATTTAACTTCCTCAAGTTCTTCAATTTCATATTCAGGAATATATTGTAATTCATCGGAAGGTGTTTCAGGCATTGTTCCTCCTTGATCAAGAAGCATCTCGGTCTCAAGTTGATTTAATTCCTCTGTAACATCAATTGCAAGATCAATTTCAGGGTCTCCTGCTAAGATATCTGCGGCTTCTTCAATTTCTGCAACATAAGCTTCAGAATCTTCTGCAATTTCTGCAACCTTTGCAGGAGAAGCTTTTGTAGCGATATATTCTAATTCATCGCGTATTCCGCTAAATATATCACCTGTAGCTGAGATTAATTGTCCTTCTTCGATTGCTTGAATCTGCCGTTCTATTTTTAATCTAATATTACTTGTTCTATCAACTTTAATATTATAAGACTTGTATTGAATAAGATAATTCTTCGCGCGATCTTTTTCACCACGTTTCAATGCTATCTTCGCATTTTTACGGCTTATTTCAGCTCGTTTGCTATAATTCCTATTAATTAAATTTAATCTATGGATATGGCTCTTAGCCTTTGATACTAAGTCATCTTTCTCTTTACCTTTCCGAGGAAATAGCTTTTTTTTTAATCCCACTGACTATTCAACTCTTTTTTTTATGAATTATATGATTTTACTAACTTAAAAATTTAATATTATTC
>Ga0209977_10000562_pt1 | contig 14791 bp, 14 predicted proteins | sample SumtaG_2_FD_183113 | JGI IMG/M metagenome (GOLD analysis project Ga0209977, IMG submission 183113) | Deep subsurface microbial communities from Indian Ocean to uncover new lineages of life (NeLLi) - Sumatra_00607 metaG (SPAdes) (version 2) | ecosystem: Environmental > Aquatic > Marine > Oceanic... | reverse complement strand
ATGGTATAAATCAGAACCAGATTTTTTCACTTGTATTCCTGCTTATTCTTATAGGACTTTTAGCGATTTGACGATACAATTTAACATAAAATCTGGTGAATCAGCTTATTTTTCTTATAATTGCTGGATATTTATGAGATTAACAAGTCCAGATACAGGTATAACATTTTTAAAAGTTTACTTTTCATTGGATGGTCGAAGATTGGAATCTCCACATATAGAAGCACAAGATTATTACGATGGAAGCACTTATCTTAGGCTTCCTGCATCCCTTCAATATTTTAATTCTTCACTTTCTCCAGGAGTACATAATATCACTATTGTTCTTTATGGAAACTACAATATAAACGGGGTTAGAGATAGTACTCTATTTGTGCAAACCTATTCTTCCTGAATTTATTTAAAAATTAATAATCAACAATTTTTTTTTAGAATTTTAAAGAGTTAACAGTGAAATGCATCCTTTTCTAGATACCTTATTAAAAATTTGTCAAACCAAAACCACTCTCTAATAAGTCACCCAATCTCGAAACGAATCGAGTAGCAGGAGCCCCATCAATAAATTTTTTCTCATAACTTAAAATCTTCTCAACTTTTTTTTTAAATACACATGAATCCGTACAATTTTGAATATATCTCTGAAATCTTAATGTATAGAATTTAATATCATTCTTTCTTACTTATTAAACGATGAAAGAGTTAACTGATAATGAAATCCAGTGGTTAGACGCATTTGCTAAAAAAAATGAATTTTTCGCATCCTTCCTACTCCATTACTATATAAAAAACTGTTTAAAAATATCTTTTTAAGTATAAATATTCAGTTATTCTTTTATTTACAAACAAAGGGTTTACAAATTCCCTCATTATAAAGTATGCTCCGAATTTCAATCGGCATTTAATAAACTTAAATCTACTTCTAAAGTTTTATATTAACTTTAAAAATGTTTGTCATTCATATATCTTATAATGTTGTCTTTCATACTTCTTGCCAATAGAGAACACCAGAGACCTTTTCACGCTTCGTTAAAGCTTTAGCAATATCTCTGACTTCAAAATCATCAGAATCTTTAGTTGCATAACTGACAAGGACAATAACATCCTTAACTTCTCCAATTTTTTTATCTCTTTTGACTTAATCAGACTTAACGCAGTGTCTTTTGAAACTTGACTCAAATTCTGATTCAATTGGTGTAAATATTCTATTTTTATAGATTGGCTGTTTTCTACTGGACAGGATGGGGCTTTAATACCGATAGTGCTGCCAGTTATGGAAGGTATTATAAAAATATTTGAGGCTGATATTAAAATTCTCTCTTTACTCTCTATAATAATAAATTCTTTTAAATTTAGAATAGATATATTTAATAACATCTCGATTGATGTCTACACTCCATATTCTAAAAATTTTATTAAACAAAAAGTTAAGATATTTATACAGCATTTTAGAACCAAATTTCATTCCAATCATTGAAAATCTACCATTAGATTTTAGCAGGTTATGAAATTTTAAAACAAAATTATCTTTCAAGAGTAATTAATCATTCGTTTTTTTTTTTTTAGAAAAAGTGATCTACAAATTAATAGAAGATATTAGCCCATTTCCCTATTTGAAATTGATAAACCTCTTCCCAATTAAAAAAATTTCTCTCACCCATATATTCTGGAAGATTTCTGGGCAATTGATCAGTATTTTCGAAATTTGCATACTTTTTAAGGTGTTTTAACAAGCAAGGATTATATTTTAAACGATGTTCTAATTTCTTTATATTGACTTCGATATTCCTTTGTATCTTCATGTTTATTACCATACCGTTTATTAAATAGGATTTTTTCGTATTATAACCAAACTCAAATAATTTAATCCCAAGAGGATCATTAATGATAATTCCCTCATTAACAGTTTGCAAAACATAGACAAAATGATCATTAATAAGTTCAGTACTTAATAATACGGACCCCTCACTTAATTTATTTACAAAATATTCTTTGACTTTTTTCAGATTAGGTTTTTCAGATCTTCTGGAAATAATTCTACGGGATAATCTATTATTCCGAAAAGAATATGAAACATGCTTGAATTTAAGGTCAAAGCTTAATTGTTGAAGGATTTCTAATCCAACGGGGGCAGAGAGATACACCATTTCTAACCATTCCTTACGATATCTTTGTTTTGAGTCGATTTTCATGCCTTTTCTCCATTCGGGGAAGATGCTATCAAGTTTTTGTGCCAATTGTTTTTTTTCTATGATTTGAAAAAAGCGATGCATTATAAGGTCTGCAATTGTTTGTTTTTTATCCTTATTACCAGAATAATTGAGTATTTCAATTATTGATTTATCTGTAAGACTCTCCTCGTTATTCGTATGATTTTCTTCAAGTAAATTAATAATTGCTTCTTTAATCTTTTTTTGTGTTCCGAGTAGGGTTATAATCTGCATCCCGAGAGATGTGACACTGCTCATATTATCTCTATCAATATTCTTTCTTTTGAAGGTATTTTTCATTTGGTTCCTATAGAAAGATTTGCGAAGAAAAATACCATAGGGCTTTAGTTTGGTTTGAAGCCTATCGTGAACTAATGCATCAAATTTCATACTATAATTATTAAATGAATTCATGTTTCCGTCCTTTCAAATAGAAAATTAAAATAAAAAGCATAATTATAAAGTGAATTATTCTAAAATACTACACCATCAATCTTTAATTTAAAATGTTCTTTATCACGAAACAATGTTCCCGGAGGTCTTATAAATCCACATTTGATCATTCTTCGAAGATGTTTGAGTTTATCAACGATTTCTTCTCCTGTCATTTCTAAGAAAAGTTTTCTGTTGTTTGGTTCCGAAGATTTTGTATAGAGTTTAATTTTAACACCCACTCTAACAATTTCTAAATCCTCATCCAGCACATCCATATCTGATAACTGTTTTGAATGCTCATATGCTACAAATAAGAATTCAGGGTTTCTTTTCTGAAAAATGCCATGATCTATATATTCTTCAAGAAAAAGGATTTTTTTTTCCTCTTCTCTTGTATATTTTTCTATCAAATCATCAATTATTTCAAAAAAGTCTTCAGATATCAATTTTTAATTCCTCCAAGGAAAAATCTATTGGATTAAAAAATTTAGATTATCTCTTTTCCTTTCCCACTTTTCTTGATTTTTCTTATCTTCTTGTAATTCTAATTTTCGCCTTAATAAAGCATTTTCAAGTTCTTTTTCTCTTTTCCTTTCCCACTTTTCTTGATTTTTCTTTTCTTCTTGTAATTTTAATTTTCGCCTTAATAAAGTATTTTCAAGTTCTTTTTCTCTTTTTCTTTCTTCAATGTGGCGCTCTAAAACATATCGATGTTGCTCTTTTCTTTTTTCATCCCTTTTAATGTTATTTTTTCGAAGTACTTCCCTTTTTTGTTCCGAATCTTTTTGTTTCTTGAGTTTTATTGAGTTCTGCTGTAATTTTCTTTCCAAACTGTTATTTCTATTTTTCTCTCTTCTTTTTTCCCAATTAAGATTGTTTTGAGCTTCAATTAGAGTATTTTTTAAAGCATTGTTATTATTGTAATTCTGTTTTTGTTCCCATTTAAGAGTATGTTTATTTATTATATCATTTCTATTAATAGTGTTATTTAAAGCAAGTTTCTGTTGTTTATCCCTTATTTCTTCCCATTTTGGTTTTTTTTTAGTATTATTATTTTTCTTGATTACTTTATTTTTCTTTATTGAATCCCAAAATATCATTCTTTTTTCTTCGATTAATAGGTCTCTTTTCAGTTTTTTTTGCTTCTCTTGTCTTAGCTGTTCCTCTATACATTTCCAAATACGATATTCTTTTTCTACTTCATCTGCATTTAAATGATAGGGAAATAAACGTTTACGTGGATTTTCCATACTAATTTTTATTTCCATTAATGTAATTTGAAATTAGTCAATATCTGTGTCCCAGCCATCTCCATCAGGTTGGGGCATTTCCTTTCCTTCTCCTTGGAGTTTAACAATTTCCCTTAATCTATCTTCCAATACTTTAGGTATGGGTATGGGAACGATTTTTGTTCTGATAAGGCTTGCACCTTCAGCACTATAAGAATATTTACTAGAATATTTCGCATTAACAGAAGCACTAAAGCAAGCCCATCCAACCTTAACCTTCACTCCAACTTGGGCTTTTGTCGTTCGAGACATTGTAATTGCCATTTTCACTTCAAGAATAGTATCAACAAATTGATAAAATGTTGGAAAAAAACCTGCTGCTATTAAAGATAAATTTTCTGTCCCAGCAAAATTATCTTCAGATATCTTTGGTAATGTAATGTAAGCTTTATTAACATCACCCATAATTTTTGCAATTTCAATGCTTACTAGATCTAATTTATGTTGACCTTTTGCGATCGCTGATGCCAATTGCATTACCATATCACTAAAGGGGACATTTAAAAGATCATGTCCTACGCTACTCATATTTTCAACCTCCTTTTATTATATTATTTATTTAATGTTTATAAAAACCATAGATAAGAAATTGAATTATAGTTCACTTCTCATCTAATTTTTCTTCTTTTTTCTCTTTAATTTTTGGAACAGCTCTAACTGAAAATTTAACAGTGCTTAATTGTTCTGGTGCGAACAGGGGGGCTTTTCCTACTTTAGGTAATAATAACTTCAATTCTTTATTCTCATCTACGGCTATACCAGATTTTATGGTTAAATCTAATTTAGCAATAATATAATTAACTGGTTTTTCCCTAGCTGTTATTCCCCTTTCTCTCATCGCATCAATAGCATCTATAAACGACCCCGCTAATTCAGTAGGTGTGATTAGAGGCTGTTCTAATTCTTTCTCCTTTTCTTTTAACAATTTTATTAATTCCTCTTTACTCAATGATTCTAGATCCTTTTCTCCACTTATTTTTTCATCTTGATTATTACTCGATATAAAGATCACCTTAATTATTCTTCTGTGCCTTCAGAAGGTATTTGCCTTTTTACTGCAATTGAAATATTTACGAGTGAACCAATTAAAACGGTTGAGTATGGTGTGGGACTTTGACCAATCACACCTTCTTTTTCACTCTCTTTATATGTAACATCACCTAAAACAAGCTCAGCAGCTTCGAGCGCTTCAGTAGCTTCTTCCTTCGATTTGCCTGTTAGGTCAGGGACGATTCTATAGGAAGTTGCTATGGGAGGAGGTACGGGGACAATTTTAAAAGTCATTTCACTAGTTCCCTGAAAATCAAAATCGAATTCATTTTTATATGTCGCATTAATGGGGCAGAAAAATATACTAGTTACTGTCTTTTGCTCAGTTTCTTTTCTTTGTATTGCTACTGATACTTTAATAGAAGCGGTAACCTCTGGTATTTGATACCAGGTTGCCTGTAAGCCTAAAGCAGCCAATTCTGGTTTTGCGTTAATCATTTCTTGTATTAATAATGTTTGTTCGTCAAGAGCTCCCTGTGCTTCAGCAACACCTTTCGCAATTTCAACAATCATATCCCTAAATGAAATGAAATATTCCTCTTCAAGATCAACTATTGAATTCGACATCACACTCACAATATTATTTTATCAAACCCTCCAATTTAAATATTTCTATTTTTTTATATTTCTGTCAATTCGTAGTAATAACTCATTTATTAAAAAATTTCTAAAATCTTCCAATTCTTTTTTTTTTTCTAAATAAACACGACTGATTTGTATGCCCAACAAAAAATTCTGCAAGATATTGTTCATATCGTGGGCAAATAAATCTTTGTATAATTCAGCTCTATTATAGGCCTCTCGATTTTTTTTTTCAGATTCTTTTAAATTTGAGAGGGTTTATTATTTAGACTTTAGTAATTCCTAAATATCGAACATGAAAGTCTTTATAATCTTAATGATATTACGACTAAAAAAAAAAGAATTAACTAATTTTTTTTAAAGATTTATTCAACCTAATCTGTTTCCTCAATATCCTCTGCCGCTCTTCTTTCACGGATTTCTTCCTTAATTTTTTTTATTGTTATCCCTTTAAGTTTAATGAATTGATGAATGAATATACCGGTGGAGATAACAATTCCAACTAAGTAAAACACCTGAATAGTCCAGAAAAATGGCTCGATAGATGTAAAGAATACAAGTTTGAAGGTGTAAGACAAACATGCGATTGTTGTGATCCAAATCGCGGAGATAAGTAAAGCTATTCTTTCATAAAACTTAGGCTCGCCTTTATCAAAAACAATTATTTTTAGCCAAAAAACTACGCAAATAAATGCTATAGGTGTAAAGATAAGGGAACCTATTGCAATCGGGATAAGCAAATACACTGCAAATTGATTTCTCCAGATATCTAGGACTTCTCCTAATGTCATCTGATCTTGAATTTGAACTTTCGCATACTTTCCTCTCCAGCTAAAGTATCCTTTCTTCATTTTTCTTCCTATTTTTTTTGTTCCTCTCTTCATACGCTTAATTATTCCCTTGTCTACAGCTTCCTGAAATTCTTCTCTAATTAAGGGAATTATATATAATGATAGCATTAAAGAGATAATACCGTAAAGAAATAATAATAGATCAAACCAATATTGTATACCTGTTGGAGGTATTGCGGGAGGTAAGCTTGAAATTATGCTATAAATAGCATATCCTACAAGAATTCCTGGAACTATCACCTGAATAGTTATAAGAACCTGAACGTGTTTTTTACTAAATTTTTCAGTAAAACGACTTAGAATCCACAAAATACCATTTGCAATAGTTAATATCAAACCAAAACCGGCAAGAAGCTTCATTGTCCAAAAGAAAATTAAGAAAGTAATATTCAACGCAACAAATCCAAAGATCAATTGAAGAATCATAAAAATAGTAGTTGCAACTAGTCCAATTATATAAAATATGTCAAATTTTTTGAGATTTAGATTCATAAATAAAATAAATTACTTGAAATCTTAAAAATATTCGTGTTTTCAGACTTTAAGTAATATTATTCAAAAAATGCTATTGAAAAGTAGCTTGAAAACTATTCAAAACTCTTGAAAGACAGGAGTAAGCTGTATCTACAGATATTAAATATAAGAATATTATCAAAAACAGTTAAAAAAACATATTTTTTTAACTTCTAAAAATTTCAGAGAAATTTAAATTTGGTTAATTATCTCTTTCAAAATCTGTTCATTGAAAGATCCAATTGTAACTCCTTTATTTACGATTAATTCCCCATACACTCTAATGTTTTTATTTAAGAGCTTGCCATCCTTAAAAAATATTAAAGCGGGTACTACATTGATATTCAATTCTCGAGCTAACTTAGAATTTTCACCAATATCAATTTCTTTTAACTTTATAAAACCTTCATCTCTAATTTGTTGTAATGTTGTAGAGAGCAATTTACAAGACCTACACCATTTAGTACATAAAACAATTATAAATTTACCTTCATCAGGGCCATCAATTCCAAATTTTTTTAACTCTTCTATATCCAAATAATGTTATCTCCTTTTTTTTTTAACTTCCATATTCTTCAATAATGTTATAGATTTTATCAATTAATTCTTCAATATCAATAGTACTTTGTTCCTCTGTTGCCATATTTTTAATAGAAACTTTATCATTCTCAGCTTCTTTTGGTCCTATTATCAATACGATTAAAATACCGAGCTCATTAGCTTTTTTTAATTGGTTTTTTAAATTTTTAAACCTGTAATCTATTATGCACGGAAAATCCTCATCTCTAACCATTTTTGCTAATTTTAACGCGTAACTAGACACATTATCGTTAATAGAGGCAATATAAATAGTATCAGTATAGTCTTTTTCTTTAATTTCTTCAGGAATTAAATCGTATGTTTTTAAGAATAATGTAAACATTAACACGCCCATTCCAAATCCTATTCCTGATATTTTTTCGTCTGAGAATAGAGATAACAAGTCGTCGTAGCGGCCTCCTCCAAAAATACTTCTTTTATTTTCTTTTCCAGTATCAAATACTTCGAATACAATACCAGTATAATAATCTAGACCTCTAACAACGCTTGAAGAAAATGTACAATATTCTGTGATGTTGGCTTCTGAAAGTAATAGATTAAAATTTACTAATTCAACATAACCGCGAGAATTATATAACTCTTCGGGGATGTCTACGAATTTATTTAATAAATCCTCTAAGGATGTAGACTCTTTTAGTTTAAAAATGCCTTGGACGATTGTTTCGTCTTGGAAAGAATCAAGAACAAATTTCTCATATTCTGATTCCTCCATTTTATCAGATTTATCTAAAGCCTTATAAACAAGTTGTAACTTGTCTTTAGGTATGTTTAGTATCAGTTCACATACAGAATTGATAAATCGTCGATTATTATAAAAGACTTGAAATTGGTCTGATGTGGCTCCAAATTCTAAAAAGATATCAACTACGGCATTAAATATTTCGAGTTCTGCATAGAGACTATTTTCTCCCAAGATGTCCATGTTAAACTGATAGAATTCCCTACGTCGTCCTTTCTGGGGCTGTTCATACCGATAACACCTTGGGACGGAATACCATCGTATTGGTTTCTTCAATTCTTGACTTTTCTTAGCGACCATTCGAGCTAAAGTTGGAGTAAGCTCAGGTTTAAGAATTAATTTAATATCCTTGATCATCTCAACATAAAAAGACTGTTCATTCACTAACTCATCAGAAGATTTTGCTGCGTATATCTCTATCGGTTCTAACAATGGCGTTTCAAACGCCTCATACCCATATAATTCCATGACATCTTCTATATTGCCAAGAATCCAGTTTAATTCACGCAAATCAGAAGGATAATAATCATTCATTCCTTTTACAGGTTCAGTTGAAAATTTTAGATCTGGTAATGATTTCTCCCAAATTCTAAATTTCTCTTGTATAAATTTATACTTAAAATCTAAAGTAAGTATCTTTCCTTTATTTTTGATGTCAAAATAAAAGAAATCTTCGAAAACCCCCATATATTCTGGTATTCTTGGTGATAAGATTGCTATATTGGATCTTTTTTGAAGCTGATTTCTAAATAAAAGAGCTTTGTTATATGCTTTTAAAGCCAAATCGGCTTCTTGTATAAATTCGATTTTTCTATTCCTCGAATAATATTTTAATAAAGCAATTTTTTGGATTCGTAAATCTCCAAGTATTTCATAGTTATATAATAATTGTCTATTATTGCTTTCTTTGTCGAATTTTTCAATCTCTAAAGTTGTTAATCTTATAGCTTTATCTAAATTTGAAATCATTTGATCAATTTTCAAAGGATAAGTTTCATTAAAAAATTCTTCTGGACTTTTTGAAATTATTTTATGGACTACTAAATTCCTTTCCTTTGAAATAAAATTAAAAATGTAATTATTTAATCGTAAATAATAAGAAAAATAAATATATTCAATTCCATAAAATTTTTCATTTAAATCAAGATAATCATTAAAGAAATTGATTTGTTTTAATTCATAATCTCTTATTTGGCTTATATATGATTGTAGAGAAAAATCACTCAAAAATTTATATTCTAAAATAATTTTTTTTACTTCCTGTAATAAGATCATATAATAGTTAACGAACTCCGCTTTACCATTTTGATTTAACAGTTTCGAATTTTTAAACTCTTCAATCTTTTCTTCTAATGATTCAATTTCAGAATCAAGTGTCGAGATTATATTTAATCTTTTTTCTTCAAATCTATTATTATTATTCTCTACAATTCTTCACCATTTTTTATTATACATCCACGATAAATACTATTAAAGCAAATATCTATTCTTTTTATGGAGCCTTTTAAGAAATTTTTTTGATTGTGCTATTACGAATTAATATGAATAGAATCAAATTAAGTTTACTACTTGATTATTAATGAAAAATGTATCTAATAGAAAAGAAAGAAACTGAAATGAGATTTAAAAAAAATTCTCAAAATCTTTTTGTTGTTCTGCTCTAGCCCCGTATTTAATAATTAATTTTTTATAGAAATTATTAGATAAAGTTCTTAATTCTTCAAATGAAGAGGGAGAGTAAATAGCTCTATTTGCTAGTTTGATAGTTCTTTTTACAATCTCTCTAATTTTAGGTTTATAATTGAAATTTTTAAGAAACTCAAAAATATTAATTATTTTAATATTATATTTATAATCAATATCAAGAGGTATCATAATAGTTTCTATTGTAGAGAATAATGTTATTATAATCAATATCATGTCATTATCATGATATCCTTTTCGAAATTTGCGATAAATAGTAGATAAACGAGATGTAATTGTATAATCAAAGTTAATCACTCGAGTATTTGAAGGGATTCTAATTTTAGTTAAATTCAAAAATTCTGGAGTAATAATTATAGAATTATCTACACGATATGATTTATTAGGACTTATTTCATAGAATGAAAGAATTCCTTTATTCTTGTAATTTTCCATAAAAAGAAATTCTAAGATTTTATGAATCATTTTACCAACTGTTACAACTATATCACTTAATGTGAATTCTCTTATCCAAGTATCATAATTTTCACCTGATTCAATAATGAATCTCTTAACAACCTTTCTTATCTGGGACGCAGAGGGAGGTTTCTCTTTATGAATGTCTTTAATTTCATTCTTTACTTCATTAAAGTTTCCAACTTCTTCGAATATTTGTTTCCATAATATAGCATCTTCAATAACCCACTTTCTTTCATGATGTTTTGAATATCTTTCATACCATAGGTGAAAGTTTTTTCCTAACAATTTTTTTAATGATTTTTTAATAGCTTCTACATCATGACTTGTTATTTCAGAAAGAGCTTTTAATGTACCATACTCTTCAAAAAGAGTTTTCCAATATATTATATTATCTACTGGAAAAGAATATTTAGCATTTTCAGACAACCAATTCTCATATTCCTCTTTTAAAATCTCTTTTAATCCTTTTCTTATCGTAACTGCATCTGGAGGATTTTCATTAGCCGTAATTCTTAATCGATCTCTTACATCTTTTAAACTTCCTAGTTCTTGATATAATTTTTTCCAATAATGATAATCAGCTTCTGAATAAATTTTATGCCTTTCTCCTCTACTTCTCTCATGTTGTTTTAACCAAACATCATAATTAATCTCAAGGATTTTTGTGATATAATTATTAACATAATTAGAAATTGTTCCCCAGTGAGGTCCATTAATATTCACATTTTCTTTTAAGTAATCTTCTACAGCTTTATAGTTATGAAATTTTTCATATAATTCCTTCCACGACTTTGCATCATCCCAAGAATATTTCCCCATTAATTTATATTTATTATACCATGTATAGAAATTAGAACCAATTAATTCTTTTAATCTGCGCTTTAGAGTATTAGGGGGGACATTTATCTTAAATTCTTTATAATACTTTTTACTAACTTCATTTAAATTACCAAATTTTTCATATAATCTTTTCCATTCAAGAACTTCATTATTATTATACTTACTCATTACTACAATCTCAATTTTATGCTTATTTCATATTAAATCTATTTAAGATTTGGGCCTCTTAATTGATTCCAAAATATATTTTACGCGTAGAAGTTGCTAATTAAATAATTACAATTACTTTTTTAACAAATTACACTTTAGAGGTTTTCTGATTTAAAAATAATATGTAGGAATTGAAAGCCATATCTATTCCTCTCAGTGGTTTTGTTGAAAATTTCTTAGACATAATATTATTCAATTAAATTAACGCTAGAGTTATTTAAAAAAACGATCATTTACAAATATTTTTTTCGATTTTATTCGACTTAAACACTCTATTTTTGATTTTTCTGATTAAGAGATTTTGAGAAGAAAATCTATTAAAATAATTGAGCTTAAAATTAATTATGTCAGGTATTGAAATTATTAATCCTGGAACTCCCGTTGCGGGACCTTATAACCCGGGCATAAAAGTAGGTAATTTACTATTTGTTTCTGGTCAAGGTTCGGCTCAGCCTGCAACTGATATTAAAGAACAGACTTTAGCTGCGCTAACCAATATTAAAAAAATCGTAGAAGCTGCTGGAGGTAAAATTTCGAACATTGCCAATACAACCGTATTTTTAAAAAATATTAAAGAATTTAGCGAAATGAACAGCGTTTATAAAAAATTTTTTAATGACAACGGAGTTTCTGAATTTTATCCCGCGAGAGCAACAGTGGAAGTATCAAATTTACCTCTTGCTAGTATGTTAATAGAAATAAGTGCGATAGTAGCGCTATAAATAAATTAATTATCTTTTTTTTCCTCTTAATTATTATTTCAAATTTTAGGTTTTGTCACAGCTAATTCCTTATTAACAAAGTCTAAAAAGTAATTTTCATGTATTATCAATTAATTATTAATTTTGAAAGGTTGAAAATAGATTGATATTATCCACTAGTTATGAGGAATTAAAAGATTTAGTCAAAGATAAAAAATTTCCTATGGTAATCTGCGATCTCGATGCTTTCAATCAGAATTTAGAAAGGGTTGGGAATTATTTAACGAGAGTGAAAAAAAGTTTAAGATTATGCACTAAATCAGTTAGAGTTCCTGAATTGGTAAATAAAGTTGAAAAAGAAGATTTTGTTAACGGGATATTTACTTATAATTCAGCTGAGGCTTTGTTTTACGCTGAAAATTATAAAACTAAAGATATTTTGTTGGGTTATCCCACAATGTCTAAGGTGGATGTTGATGAATTATGCAAAGCAGCTAGCATAGACGGTGTAAGCATTACAGTTATGGTTGACGATATAAAACAGATTAATTTATTAGAAGAATTTGCAGTTAAAAACAATGTTGAATTTGATACGCTGATTGAAATAGATGTTGCAGATAAATTATTTGGAAGAAATGTTGGCGTTTATAGAAGTCCAATAAGGGAACCCGAAGCAGCAGTGAAACTAGCACAAATAATAAGTAAAGCAAATAACTTGCATTTTAGGGGAATCATGGGTTACGAAGCTCAAAATGCTAGTATAGGCGATGATAAAGCATTATTTAGATTTGCAAAAAAAAGATCTAGGAAACACGTAAATATTTGGCGCCAAAACTTTGTAGACGCCCTTAATAACGCCGGGTTTCAACCTCAAGTTGTTAACGGTGGGGGCTCGGGATGTTTTCAAGAAACTGCTACCGAAACCTCTATAACAGAAATTGGTATAGGGTCCTTGCTTTTTAAATCGCATATCTTCGATACAATTAATTCTTTGAACGAGTTTTTACCATCTCTTTTTTTCGTTATTCAAATTGTTAGAAAGCCAAAAGAAAATATTGCAACTGCTTTTTCAGGAGGGTATGTAAGTTCTGGAAGCGTAAGAGCATTACCCATCCCTGTTATCCCAAAGAATATAATAACATCTAAAGACGAAGAATTCGGAGAAGTGCAAACGCCCTTTACTTTCAACCCGAAGCAATTAAATTTAGATCTTGGAGACCCGATATTTTGTAGATTTGGTAAAGCAGGGGAACCTTTAGAGCATTTTAATCAAGTTTATATTTATAAGAACGGTGAAATAATAGACACTTATAAAACCTACAGAGGTTATGGCAAAAGGTTTTCTTAAAATATCTTTAAAAATTATTAATCTGAGATGTCTGATTTAAAAAATAAATTCATTATTATGCATTTGGATGATAATTGCGCTACGGCTTTAATAGATATTTCTAAAGACACTGAATTAAGATCAAACGAATTTTTCATAAGAATAAATCAAAATATTCTGATGGGGCATAAATTCTCACTGAAAGATATTAATAAAGGAGAATTAATAAAAAAATATGGTCAAATTATTGGTATAACTACTCAAGATATAAAAACGGGTGATTGGATTCACACACACAATCTAAAAAGTTACTATTTGGAGGTGGCTAAAAAATAATCGAAGAATTCTTTGGATACCAAAGACCTAAAGGAAAGGTAGGCATTCGTAATAAAGTAGCTGTTATATCTTCAGTAGTATGCGTTAATCATGTCACACGACAAATTGCGAACCAAATTGAAAATGCGGTTGCTATAACGCACCCGCTAGGTTGCGGTCAATTTGGTCCAGACTTTAATTATACAGTTCGAACTTTATCTGGTTTAGGAATAAATCCAAATATTTATGGGGTTATTGTCATTGGTTTAGGTTGTGAGAATATTACTAGTAAATTATTGGCAAGAAAAATTAAACAATCAAAAAAACCAGTGGAATTCTTTGATGTCCAAGACATTCAAGGAGGAACAACCGCAGCAATAGAAAATGGCATCAAAATTGGAAAAAAGATGTCAGAGGCTGCAAAAGAATTAAAGCGTGAACCGTTCGACTTCTCTCACCTCGTATTAGGTTTAGAATGTGGGAGTTCTGACTCAATATCGGGAATATCTGCAAATCCTTCTTTGGGAATTGTCTCAGATAAAGTCGTAAAATTAGGAGGCACATCTATTCTTCCTGAATTTACAGAATGGATAGGTACAGAACATTTGCTAATTGAAAGGGCAGTGAATAAAAATGTAGCTGAAAAAATCCATTCCACTTTAAATCGATTTCTAGAAGGAACTAAAAGATTAGGGATAGATTTCCGAGGTATTCAACCAACACCTGGAAATATAAAGGGGGGATTAACTACCATTGAAGAAAAATCTTTAGGTACCATCGCAAAAGCAGGAAAAGCTCCAATACAAGGATTATTAGATTATTCGGAAGCTCCAAAGGGAAACGGTTTATGGTTAATGATTGAACCTGGATTAGATATAGAATCAATGACAGGGCTCGCAGCTGCGGGAGCACAGGTAATTATCATGACAACAGGTCGAGGAAGTCCATGCGGGAATCCAGTTGCCCCTG
>Ga0209977_10000560_pt1 | contig 14792 bp, 10 predicted proteins | sample SumtaG_2_FD_183113 | JGI IMG/M metagenome (GOLD analysis project Ga0209977, IMG submission 183113) | Deep subsurface microbial communities from Indian Ocean to uncover new lineages of life (NeLLi) - Sumatra_00607 metaG (SPAdes) (version 2) | ecosystem: Environmental > Aquatic > Marine > Oceanic... | reverse complement strand
TTGTCCAACTTCTTCACCCCAGACGTCCCCGCCCCATCATTTTGAAATTTGATATTTGCATTCGCGACGAAGTCGCGTTCTTGTCCATCTTTTGACCAGCTTTTGACCACCTTTTGACCAGCTTTTGTCCCACTTAATTGTGACGAGTGGCACTCAAACCTGGCGAGTTCGCGGCAAATTTCGCCCGAAACGGGGCACCAAAGCGATTGCAAAACCCTACTTGACATGTCGGATTTTTTTCCTATAATTAACACCTAAAGGAGGCCAATATGTGGTCAGGAATGCATGGAATGGAAGGCTGGTGGATTCTCGGCATAATCTTCTGGGTAGCGTTACTCGTGGGCATCGTTTTGCTGGTGGTATGGCTGGTCAAGACGGTTTCAGGAAGAGGCAGACAGGAGTCGGCACTTGATATCCTGAAGAAACGCTACGCACGAGGAGAGATAACGAAGGAAGAGTTTGAGGAAAAGAAACGGGATCTCCACCGGTAAGTAGTGTTAATGAATATAAAGACTAAGGCCAGGCTTACATGTCCCCGGTGCGGTTTCGTACAAGAGGTCCGCATGCCCACCGATCGTTGTCAGATTTTATACCGGTGCGTCAACTGCAAGGCTATGCTGCGGCCCAAGGAAGGTGACTGCTGCGTTTTTTGTTCGTATGCGGACACTCCCTGTCCGCCCATGCAAAAAGAAAAGGAGGCCTTAAATGATTAGCTACGGATTCAAGAAGGAGCTGGACCTTGGCTTCGATGACGCGTTAGCGAAGGTCACAGCCGAACTCGAAAAAGAAGGATTCGGGGTTCTTACCGAGATAGACGTGAAGGCAACGCTTGCCAAGAAGATGGACGTGGATTTCCCGCGCTATCAGATACTCGGCGCGTGCAACCCGCACAACGCCCACAAGGCGCTTTTAGCAGAGGAAGACATCGGTCTCATGCTTCCCTGCAACGTTATCGTTTACGAGAGGGAAGGCAAGAGCGTGGTCTCGGTGATCAAACCTACGGTGGTCATGGGTATGATAGAAAACCCCGAGCTGCGTGAGATAGCCGAAGACGTAGAAGCCAAGCTGAAGCGGGTGTTTGAGGCTCTCTAACACTCTGGTTTTAGGTAGAAGCCTAAAAATTGAGGAGGAAGTCATGATACCGAGAAAAATAAAAGAAGGCATCCAGTGGATGGGTGCTGTAGATTGGGATAGGAGGTTGTTCGATTCCCTTATTCCCTTGCCTGACGGAACCAGCTACAATGCATACTTAATTGAGGGCGCGGATAAAACCGTCCTGGTTGATTCAGTCGATCCTCCCATGACCCATATACTCATGGCCCAGCTGGTGAAAGTGCCAAAGATTGACTACGTTATCTCTCATCACGCCGAGCAGGATCACTCCGGCGCTATACCGGCAGTCCTGGAAAAGTATCCCGGTGCCAAGGTTATCTGCACCGAGAAGGCCAAGGGAATGCTTAGGGATCTGCTGCTTATCCCTGAAGACCGGTTCATGACGGTAGCAGACGGCGAAACCATGAACATCGGCGGCAAGACGCTGAAGTTCATCCACACCCCCTGGGTGCACTGGCCCGAGACCATGGTCACCTACCTGGAAGAGGAAAAGATCCTTTTCTCCTGCGACTTCTTCGGTTCCCACATCGCCACTACCGATCTGTACGTAACCGACGAGGGCCGGGTGTACGAGGCGGCCAAGCGCTACTTCGCCGAGATCATGATGCCCTTCCGCAAGATAATCAAGGGCAACCTGGAAAAGCTCGAGCCCTACGACATCGCCATGATTGCCCCTTCTCACGGGCCTATATACGACAAGCCGGAGTTCATCATTAACGCCTACCGCGACTGGGTGCTGGGCCCGCCGAAGAATAAGGTGGTGATCCCCTACGTGTCCATGCACTCAAGTACCCGGCAGATGGTAGACTACTTCGTTGCCGCGCTTGTCGAACGGGACGTAGAGGTGGAACGGTTCGATCTCGTGGTCACCGACATCGGCAAGCTGGCCATGTCATTGGTGGACGCCGCCACCATCGTGGTAGGCACCCCCACCGTAATCGGCGGTCCTCATCCCCTGGCGGTGTATGGTACCTACCTGGCCAACCTGCTGCGCCCCAAGGTAAAGTTCCTTTCCATCCTCGGTTCCTACGGCTGGGGAAGCAAGGCGGTTGAAACCCTTGGCGGGATGATTCCCAACCTTGAGGTGGAAGTAATCGAACCGGTGCTTACCAAAGGTGTTCCCCTTAAGAAGGATTTTGCCGCCCTGGATAAGATGGCTGATGCCATTGCTGCCAAGCACAAGGAAGCAGGCTTGATGTAAGATATTTAACGGAGGAGAGATATGGAATCCCAGAACAAAGACTTGAGGCCCCAGGTATTCGATCTCGCCGGGATGCTTTCCTACCAGGATGGAGCGGTGGTGAGCCGCACCATCATCGACAAGAAGCAGGGCACGGTCACCCTGTTTGCGTTCGACAAAGACCAAGGCCTGAGTGAACATACCGCACCTTCCGACGCCATGGTGTATATACTGGACGGTCAGGCCGAGATCACCATCTCAGGCAAACCCTACACCCTATCCGCCGGCGAGATGATCCTCATGCCCGCCTCACAACCCCACGCACTGAGGGCGCTTACGCGCTTCAAGATGCTTCTGGTGATGGTAAAATCTTAGGGTTCCTTTCGTCGGAGGACGAAAGATCACAAAAAGAAATGGTAGGGGCCGACCTTGCGGTCGGCTCTTTAACCTGTAACCCTCGCTTGTCCCTTGACCTTACCCCCTCGTTTCCACCACCCTTCTTCCTTCCTTAAAACCACTTGACAAAGTCTTTGTTCCAGGTATAATTGCAACCTGATATGGTTACATGATTATTGGACATAAGTTTAATTTAAGGCATTCAATGGTAAGGACTCTCTAATAAGCGAGGCCTGCCCGTTTCATAAACCAAAAAAACCAAGGAGGAAAAGATGCCTCAAAAACCCACCATCTCCATGTTTGCCTTGCTGGCGGTGCTTTTCGTTGCCGCCTCGCCGCTGTGGGCGGAGCTTGGAGAACCTCTGTTGCGAGTCGGTGACTGGGCGTATGCCGAACCCTGGCATAACTGGATCGGAGGAGCCGACGAAGTAAGCCAGGTTCAGCTGTGCGTTCTTGATCCTGACAAAGAGATCGATCGGGTGGATTTCTACTACTCCATCGACCAGGGTCAGACCTGGACCCTTTTCGGGACCGATAGTGATGGATACGAAGCCCTGTCCTCTCCCATGGCTTCCGCATCAACGGACCTCTCGGCAGTTTCTGCAGGCGACGGCTGGGCCACCGTCTTCCCCCACGACATCGTTCTCTCCCAGAACATGGTTATCCTGTTCCAGGCCGTGGCTATCATCCAGGGCGGAGATACCCTGATCACAGAGACGCAGCGCAACTACGATCCTACTCCACCCTGCGACGCCGTGGTGAGCTGGACGCGAATCCAGAACGACACCTTGTGGGTTATGGTAATCGATCCCTACCACGACATCGATTCGGTGAGCATATTCGTTGAACCCAAGCAGGATACCTTCATGAAAGGAATCCCCGGCATATCTCAGCAGCCACATTCCCCATCCCACTGCGTGCCTACCGCGGCGGCGGCGTGTCTGAAGTACTTCGAAGGCACCGGAGACGGAGAAGTCGCCGGAGGTCTGAGCGCTCATGATCTGGTGGATTCCCTTGCCGAACTGGCGGGCACCGACACGTTACTTGGAGGAACCCAGTGGGACGATATCGTGGAAGCCTTGGATAAATGGCTCAAAGATCACGGCGACAACTACACGATGAGGGACGAGCCGTTCAACTGGGAAGAGGCCCGCAACGAACTGGAAAGGTGTCAGGACGTGCTGGTTCGCCTGCAGTGGCCGGGAAGCGACAACTGGCACATGATGACCTTTAACTCGGTGGTCAATACGCCGTCCGATTCAGGCATAAGGGTAGACTTCATGGACCCCTGGACAGGCGAGATAGAGTGGGGATGGCTGGATCCAATCACCGGCCGCTTAAGCGGCTTCAGCGGAGCAGGACCTACCGGTAATCTTACCAATATGATCATCGTTTGTCCAAAGGAATCGAACCCCCACGGCGATGGTCCTGACACCGCGGTAGGCGGCGGACCCGGACCTGATCCACAGCCGATGCCCATCCCACTTCCCGATACATGCAACTGGTTCCTTCACGTGGTGGTGGTTGATCAGCAGGGCAACGCTTGCCGGTTCATCAACATCGTATCCAGTCTTTCTGTCGTCCCCGGCCCCAACCAGCAGGGCATGATCATCCCCAATTTCTACCTGGCTCAGAACGACCCCAATCCCTTCAGCTCGAAGACAGATATAGCCTTCAGTATCCCCACCAAGAGCGTGGTGGACGTTTCCGTCTACAACACCGTCGGACAAAAGGTTATTACCCTGATTCACGGAACCCTCGAACCGGGAACCCACAGCGTAACCTGGGATGGAAGAGACGAGCAGGGCAGAAAACTCGGCAACGGTATCTACCTCTGCGAGTTGACAACAGCCGACGGGTTCAAACAAACTACCAAGATGCTTCTTGTGAAGTAACCCTTCAGCGGTGACTTAAGGTCTTTTTAGATCGTAGGGGCCGGCTTTAGCCGAGCTTTATTTGTCATTGCGAGCGGTCCTTCGGCCAAGTGGCGAAAGGGGCATTAAAGAAAGGCGGTCTTTTGACCGCCTTTTATATTTTTTAGTCTGCCAATCTATCCATACTGAATGATCACCAGCTTGGCGGTAACGTAGTTTCCGATTTCCGTACGTTCTGTGACGACGGCAAATCTCCCATCGCTACCTGCCGTTCACGAGCCGATATAGGTTCTACCTTCACCGTAGTCGGAGCCTCAACCCCAGTGCGGTCCACACCAGCAATAAAGGCTTCGATCACGGCGTTTTCGCGATATAGACCTTGGAGTCTTCCGTAGATACGGGTTGTGGAGGCGGAGTTGAGCACCGGGAAGTTCATGTTCTCGTTAGGCCCGTCGTTCCCATCACTGCCGTCGTTAGGGGTTACACCTTTAGGCGCGAGGTCTATCCCCAGGGAGTCGTTGCCATAGATCGAGTTCTGAGATATGCGGTTTCCGTCGCTTCCAGGCCCTGTAACATAGATCCCGTCTTGAGGATTAGCGCTGATCACGTTAGCTAAGGTCAAGTCCTCGCCTCCGATTATCGTTCCATCAGGACTACCGTAGCAGGGTGAACCTTGAATCCAGATCCCGTAACCGGTGATGGGAGAAGAACCCGGTTGAGAGTAACCGTTTATGAACGTTGCGTTGTCAGTTAAAGCTGGCAACGGGAAGGATGGGATGAGGAAGAAGGGGGGATTGCTGGCGCTTTGGATAATCGAAGACTATTGTATCCGGTCCGGGGTGAGGGTTTGCGCTGATTATCGCCTGCAGAAGTGAGCCGTTGCTTCCATCTTAGGGGTTAACGCTGGGACCTTTGGAGCCACAGACTTAAAGCGCGCCTGGAGGGACTCGAACCCACGACCGTCGGATTAGAAATCCTCTTACCGGAGTGTAAAACCACCTAATTATGCAACTTACGTCTGCCCAAATCGGGGTTGTGTCAGCAGGTGTGTTAGTCACTGCCGTCTAGGATACTTCTCAGGCGGTCTCCTAAAGCGTTAGACGCTTCTCTGACTGTCTCAGGAGGGGTGTGGACGTATCGTTGGGAAGCGGCCAATGTGCGGTGTCCCATGAGCGCACGGATAGTATATTCGTTCGCGCCCAGCATGTTCAGAAGGGTTGCATGCGTATGCCTTAAATCGTGGAAGTGAACGTCCTCTAAACCGGCTATCTCGCAAGCGGTGTTAAAGCTCCTTTTCCAATCGCCATATTCAGTGCCGTCGGATTTGCAGAAGACGTATTCAGCGTAAGGGTAGTTATGCCTTAGTCCTGACAATAATTCCCGTAAATAGGGGTTAATCGGGAAGTAGAGCGGCTTGCGGTTTTTGTGTTCACCGGCAGGGATAATGATATTCCCTGTCTTAAAATCCACTTGACTCCACTTCAGGTTCTGTAGATTACCTTTACGTAAGCCGGTGAGGATAGCGGTTAAGACGATCTCATACAGGATTGGGTTGTGTCCTACGCCTTTCCGTTCGCTTAGCGCCTTGCAGGCGTCAAGGAGCCGTTTGATTTCGTCTGGGGTCAGATAGCGTTCTCGGACTGGGGATTCCCTCAGCTTCTTTACTTTCCTGACGGGATTCTCTTGAATGAAGTCAAGCTCACAGGCATACTCCATTATGGAGCTTAGCAACGACCCTTCACGGTTCACCGATGCGGGGGACACTTCCTGCAGACGCTTCTGGTAGTAAAGTCTAATCGCCCGCTTGTCTATCTGGTCAAGTCTCATAGAGCCAAGATTCTCTATAAGCTTTCGTATTCGAGAGGTCCGCTTCTCGCGGGTGGACGTTCGGTGTTGACGTTTCGAGTATTCCAGGTAAGCCTTAGCGAACTCTGCAAGCTTTGGGACTTTCTTCTCTTTTTGGCCTTCCAAGGCAGCCATAATTACACTCCGAGTTTTCAATAGAGCCTCAGACTCTTTTCGAGTCTCAAGCGACCGGCGGATAAGCTTCCCGTCAATCACTACACGCACGTAGAGCATCCCGTTTTCCCTACGGTAGATACCCACGTCTAAGGATATTCTATGCCCACCTACCCGGATGTCAAGGGACTTAGCGTTTAATCGCCTTATCTCTCTTTCCTCACGTATCCTTTTGTGCTTCGATTTCCTTCGCAGTACGGGTTGATCCGTAACCGTTTCCATTTTCTTCTTAAGGAGAATCATCAACAATACTGCAACGGCTATCGAGACGGTTATCGCGATGATGAAAAATTTTTGCTTTTTGGTCATTTAAATTTCCTCTGTTGATATAAGAATAGTCCCCATTTCCTTTGTGTCAAGCCCCCTTGCACCTAAGCTACACTTATGGTATTATCGGTATCTTATGATATACTTATCAGGCTTGAACGGTTTTTAAATTCTTTTTTATTAAAACCATATGCCCCGAAGTAATCGCAATCAGTAGGAAGTGCGGAAGGAAAGAAAGGCTATAGAGCGGGAAGGGAATTATCAATACGGGATAGCAATAGACGTAGTGTCTTGAGTTTGCCGTGTTTATTCCTTAATTATAGCTTTATCCAACCATTTTTTAAAATAGACCCAATAAACTTGTTCGTGTGTTTGATAAGTGGCGCAATTGCGCGACTTAATAATTCCCTCCCCTGGCAGTTATTTATGGACATTTTTATTCCCCTAAATCTAATCATCTCGAATAATAAAGTCTTGGCCCAGGTTTCCTTGCCTTGTTCTTTGCGTATTTTGACAAGCCTAGCTTCCTCCTCTTCTGCTTTCTTAACCTCGTCCTCTATCTTCTTAAATTCAGTTTTCGCCTGAGCCTTATAACGCTTTTTAGACAGGCAGCCCCGCCTTGCGCCTGCAGGTTAGTGCCAGACTATAACTTTTTTGCTTATGGTTAAGCTATTGGTCTGCAATCGAACAAAATACACACCCGATTCTAGATTAGGTAAAGAGAGGTAGTAACTCCCAGCCGCGCAGTTCCATACGGCCAGCACTGCCACCTCACGACCTGCAGTATCGTAAATGGTGACCTTCACAGGTGAATCTGAAGAAAGCGCGAATCTGATCGATGAATATGAAACGTCAAGGGTTGGACTCAAGGGAGTAGGCTGTTCAGAGATTCCCGTCCATCTTCCGTTGGCGAAATCCTGATCGAACTCGCGGTGGGCCAGGGGGGAGTATGTGTAGGATGCCGGATCGAAGCTCCAGTTGGGGAGATTGGGGGAGAGCGCGTAGCTGCCGCCGTTGTAGACCTCGATGGAATAGTAGCCGCCGGTGTCGGTGAGAACCTCAACCGTCGTGTCGCCGGTGAGGGACACGGGGATAGCCTCCATGGGTGTTCCGGTGGAGTCGGTTACGCGGCCGGAGATGGTCAAAGGCTGGCAGACCTTCATCACCAGCATGTCCCAGTTTTCACCGTTGTGGTGGGAACCGGCAAGGTAGATGTAGCCTTCCTCGTCTACTTCTATGCCTTCTATCTCCTGCCTGCCTTCGAGGGTATCCACCCATGCCCACAGCATGTTGCCTGCCGAGTCGGTTTTGACCAGGGCAACGTCTTCTTCCTCGCCCCGCTCCTGCCAGCCCGCAAGGTAGCAGTCAACGATCGAATCCAGCGCTATATCGCTACAATACTCATTGTGGCCCAAATCAAATGTCTTAGGTCCAGGCCAAACTTGGGTTCTATCAAGCAGATATTTGAGCAACATAAAATCTCTCTGGCTACCTATTGATAAATCTCCTGCAACGAAAACATTGTCTCCTTGGTCAATCCCAATGGCTTGACCTCTGGCGGAATTTTCCTCATAGGTTACGTAGAATGTTGGAGTCCCGTCCGATTCCCAACCATTCCATGCACACGGATACAAGGCACTCATCCAGATAGAGTTATTACTGGAAAGAGCGAGGCCGGTAGGACGAATATCTCCAGGTAATTGAAAAAACCTTCTCCACAGTTCATGGCCGAGAGTATCGTATGCTACCATACGCGCTCCTACCCCACCCGCGCTCCGGTACCTGACGCCTAAAAATATCTGGTTTTCGTTACCGACCATAACCCTCTCGCTGAGGTTACTATATGAACCCCGCGTCCAGATTAATTGACAGGATGGAGAATACTTCAAGATATTCCCGTAACAACCCGAAGGCCAATCCTCCCAATCGCAGGCGCATGCCACATAGATATTCCCTGCGGAATCAACATCTACATCACGACCTGATTCGTTCCCGTGGTTGTCATCATAGAAAATTGTCCAAAGCGTGTCCCCTTTTAGGCTTAAATTGAGAAGCACACAGTCAAAATCACCTTGAGAATTGGACTCGCCACTTACGATAAGTGAATCCGCATGAGTTAGAACTGAACCGTAGGCTCTATCTGTATTACCCCAATCATATACCTGCTGCCAAACCGGGTAAGGCCTCGCCCCTAAGATCAATAACGCTAATCCTATAGAGGTCATGTCTCCTCCTTGGTTGAGCTTGAACCTAACCCTTTGCTACTCCAAAATCACTATCTTAACAGTCTTCTTATAGTCATCCGTAACCATCTTAACGAAATAAACGCCCGATGCAAGCGTTCTGCCAACGTCATCTTGCCCCTTCCATTCCTCGGAGTACCTCCCTGGCTTGACCTTCTCGTCTATGACGCTTTTAGTCAACCTGCCTGCAACGTCGTAGATTGCGATCTTGACATGGGTCGCGTAAGGAACCGAGTAGTTGATAAGGGCTATCCGACTTAGAGGGGGCAGTTGCTCCACGTGCAGACCAAACTTAAGAGGTGCTTCTTCTATGCCTGATGGAGGAGTGATAGCAGTAGAATAGTAGCCGCGCGACTGGAATATGTAGTCTCTCAAAGGATAAGTGATACTGGTATCTACTTTTGTAAAGGAGAACGACCATTGATAATCGCTTTGAAGAGTGTCCACTAGGGTATCTTGTCCTAGAAGAAGTAATCGGCAACCGATACCCATGTAGTCTTCGTATTCTACAGGTATCCACTTAACTGCTGAATCAAGTGCCGCTTCTTGTTTGGTCCAGCCGGAGGTTTCGAGTTTGACGAGGGCGATGCGGTCTATGAACGTGGTGTCGCTGCCCTTGCACATAAGGCGGAATCTGAAGCTGTCAGCATCCGAGACGTTGATAAGCCACTGCGAGGAGTTCAAGCGGGCATACGCGGTACCAATCGAATCCCAGCCTCCACCGCCACCCACCTTATCCAACTCAATCTTACAGGCCTTGGCCATCAATGACGGGTCCACAAACACAAGAATCCCTTTGTTCGTCCACTCTGGATCATCAAACTCCACTATAAGGTAAGAATCTGTAGGCCCGACAAAGCTCAAACTGTCCTGCCAGAGCACCTGGTCAAGCCGGTCGTTGTTCAGATTGTCCTTACAGTATGTCGGCGCGGCCATCTCCGAGTAGACGTAGATGGAATCGTCCGCAGAGGTCGCAACCTGGGTGCCTTCATTGTGATCCACCACCCACAGCTTAGCCTGATCAAGGTAGCTGGTCTCATCGTCGTTCTCAGAGATGTTAAGGTAGTAGTGGTCAGGATCATCGTTGATCATGTCAAGCTTGAGCAGATCCACATCCATTGACTGCACGTGCTCGGAATGCGGCAGGATGGTGTTGTTTTCCAGGAATAGGTATCCGGGCGAGACAGTAGTATCCTCGTAGATGAACGAGTAAAGGTCAGGGCAGCCAGAGGTCTTATTGCAGCACACCTCTTCTATGTTTGACTTGGTTCCAACTGCCCCACTCAACTCCTCAGGCTCGGTGATTTCATAACCGCTCTCGTGGTAACCCATCTCCAGGAACTCGGCACAGCAGGAGTCGCAATTCATAAAGACAGTATCTGTAAATGTCCATTCATCAATTGGGTGGGGGTGGTTTTCTACGGTATCCCACGCGCCGCTGTCCTTTCTCCATAACTTCATCGAATCAAGGTCAGAAGGCATGTAGTCCACCCACATCCATGTGAGTTCTGCGCAGTAAGTGTTCCCTTCACTCAACGGCCCCATGAGGCCTGTAGCTGCGCCGGTTTCTTTGCACTCACCCCAGAGCATCAACTGGGGTCTGTCTCCTGATCCTGCTTTTATAGGATAGAATCTAAACAGCTTGCCTTCACCGGGTGCGTAGTCTTCGGCAAGGTGGAAGTAGCCGTCGCTAGCCCTGGGCAAAAAAGAATCGGTATTTGGGTCTCCAAACTCGATCACGTAAAGCGAGTCAAGCGTGTCGCCTTCGAGAAAATCAAGATACAGGGTTATTGTATCGGGTTTATTGTCCGCGATGCCGTCCCGGTTGACCACCATCAGGTACTCGCCCTGATCCCTCCACATCTCTGTGCAAGGCTCAAAGAACCCCAGGTCAATGTAGCCGGAGTCCGTGGTGATGACGGTATCAACGTACCCATGCGGGCAGGGCTTTGCCAGAGTGTCAACGGTTGAGGCAAGCGAGAAGGCGCTGTCCCACTCAAGCTGCACCAGGGTGGGGCCGATGCCCTTGATTTCGGGGATGAAGGTATCTTTTAGATACACATAAGTGTAGTCCTTGCAATTGTCAGGATCATGCCAGTAGGTAGAGGCCCCATTTCCCACACCAACATTGAGATAATGTTCAGAATTATGTCCAGGGTAACCAAACGGGTATCCGTGATGGTCGCGCATGCCAACTTGCATACAGGTTCTCCCTGGATCGTCAGTACACGGTATTCTAACCTTAGGGTATTCTTTTATCGCACCCCCTTTGCAGTCGCATGGCATTAACAACCAAGGGACAAAGAATATGCCTTTTGCGCCACGGGAAAGGGCGAGGTAGGTTGCACAGCGTATCTCAGGGGGGCATGGACGTCGGGTCCGCGACTTAGTTCCTTCTAAATTTATATGGTACCAAGAAAGCCCAATGCTGGTCATCCAGCGTCGATGATCCCTACCGCCGGTCTTACCGAACCTCTGAAAATAACCCGCGGTATGCTGCCAACCGGTCTTCTCTCTAGGATCGTCAGGCACCACATAGTGGTGACCGTAAAGCATCTTATCCCAGATAATCTGTTCCCCGTAATTGTCTTCAGCCGCCCATCCGCCTTCTTGATAATAGATGAAGGCATCCAGGTGAGGAACTCCCTGGAAGATGTTTAGATTCGCCATGTGGAGCGGGTAGGTGCCGCCTTTGGCAACGATTGTCCTCCGATAACCGTCCATACAGGTGTCTTCTACCCCACGAACTCCGAAGTGACTGCCACCAGTTCCTTCACCACTAATCACACGGGTTACTCCACCCCAGACTCCTTCTTTAGGATCAGGAGTTGTATACCGGGCTCCCGGCCCTCGATAAATGGCCGGCTCTTCCACAAGGATATTCCATCCCCAGAAGCATCTTTTCAGGTTCTCATTGTTACTATTGCATAAACCCATAAAGGTTCCCAGATCTGTTACCCCCTCATCCATCATCTCCCACCATGATTCATCGCCATAATATTGAGGTCCCTGCAGATAATGCTCTGGTCCCCCTGTCGTATCGTCAAATTCATCCGGTGCGTAGCCCGTGGCTCCGTCAATAAAATCGTGGTTCCATGGCCGAAACAGGGTGGAGAAACGAACGTTGGCATTGCAACTCTTGCGATGTTCCTCGTGGGTTCCCGGTATAGTATCGCAACCACTCGCCCAGGGATCCTTGATTTCCCCATCGCAATTACGCATGTTACCATGGCAAATGATCTCATCAATCCATAGACCATTTGGAATCAGATAGACTTCGTTCCCATCGTCAATCCCATCACTAAAAGTAGGCAAACAGACCTTGTGGTGGTAATTATCTTCTCTTAGTTCGGTCGGCTTCAAGTCAACAAGATACTTCGGCCACGCATCCGAACACCCTATGCAGTTGATGCCGAGGGTGCGAATGAGGGAATCCTCTTTATACCAGGTCCACCCCGGACCTTTATTCTCGTATGGGCAGTTCCAATCCCCAGTATAATTGATACCTGTAAGACCTATCGGGAAGAGATCAGGTTCATAATAGGCTGCTTTGAGAAAGGTTGCCGATCCCATAACAATAATGCAGAGGATCGTTGTTTTTAAAATCTTCTTTTTAAAAGACATTTTAGCCTCCTTTACTGAGTAAGCACTACCTTAGCAGTAGTGACTCTGTTAAAGCCCTCGTTTACTTTAATGAAATAAACACCTCTGGGTAAACCTCTTCCCCAGACGATTGTGCCCGACGAACTACAGCTATGTAATTCGTCAACTTTACGTCCGGTAACGTCGAAAATAGAAGCCTCGAATCCTTGAGGTCTATCTGTGTAACGCAAAACTATCCTGACTCCGATACCGGTTATAATCTCCCAATTCGCAGGCAATACTGACAAAGGCCCTTCTTTTATCCCAACAAACCCTAATGAATCAGTCTTGAGCAGATAAACATCGTGTGCACCAGCACCAAAAGAGCTCGTCTCACCAACAACTATATATCCAGTATCGGTAGTCTGATGAACGCAAAAACCAGCATCCTCGCCGTTACCACCGTAAGCACGTGTCCAGATAGTGTCCCCTAAAGAGTCTGTTTTGACTAACCATAGATCGCTCCATTGAGGTGTTGAGTAGAAGTAACCGGTCTCCGTCCCTCCAGTAATAATATAACCGCCGTCCCTGGTTCTCTCGATATGTTCGCCTATACCACTGCCGTATGTTTTTGTCCACAGCGTATCACCGTTTGCATCTGTCCTAAGTATCCATAATCCAATTTCACCTGATTCTCTACGGCCTGTAATTATGTAGCCTCCATCATTAAGACATTGCACGCAAAAACCCTCGTTAAATTCACCTATTCCACCTGTTCCATACTCTTTTGTCCATACCGTATCGCCATTCTCATTGGTCTTTACCAACCAAAGATACTTTGTGGCAAATTCCTCCGACTCTTCCCCTGTTGAACCAGTAATAATGTAGCCACTATCAAAGGTTTGTCTGATAAAGAAGCCTGAGTTCCTGTTTCTTAAAGGAACCGCATACCTGCGAGTCCAAGTAGTATCCCCTCCTGGATTGGTTTTGACTAAGGCGAGATAGCTGTCGCCGCCATTTCCGTTGTCTCCACCTACTACAATAAAACCCCCATCAGAGGTCACCTGAACGCAGTATGTGTAGATGCCATAATCCCTGCTCCAAAGTTCATCCCCTGAGGCATTAACTTTTATCAATGATGGATCACGAGAGGCAACTATATAGTCTCCATCTTCCATCTCCTCAATCCATTTCCCCCTCATATAGGTTCCACCGCTGTATGTGTTTGACCAAAGGATATTCCCTAGTGTATCTATCTTGAGGAGCCACAGACTATCATTTCTTGCACCTGAAATAATGTAGTTGCCGTCGCTCGTTATCTGAACACAATAACCGTAGTCATTGGTAGGCCCCCCATACGTTCTCGCCCAGGTTGTGGCGTGGGTGGTGGTTGCCGCGAGCAGTGCGGCGAGGGTTAAAATGAAACGCTTCATCGCACGCCTCCTTTAAGGAAGTTATAAAGTAAAATATAGTCTTTTGATCGCCCTTGTCAAGCCCTCCGCATCCTCGCATCCTATGCAGTTGATGCCAAGATTGAAGATGAACTTCCTTTCACTTTTGGGTTCCGTTTCCCAAGCCCAATCTAGGTCAATATTTTCATAGGGAGGTAAAGCCCTCATACGACGACACCACATACTACTAGAAGACAGTTCTTGCCCTGCGCGAAACCATCCGCCCGATGGCCACGATAGACAAAGCCATAACCGCCTGGCCGATAGAATAACCGTCCAGGAATTCTTCAGCACCAGAATTGCACCGATCCCTTATCTGTCCCAACGGGCTTAGCCCTCTGTGTTTGTGCTGTGTTTCTCCGAGCACCCTTTTGGGCTGTGTCAGTAACTGTGTCATTTAGCTGATTTTACGCGGTTTTTTGGCCCCATTCCACCACGGCTCAGGGAATTTCGTAAACCACAGTCTACCCCGCTGACAATACGGCAATCCCCTGCAAGTCTTTGACTAGCAACGGGTTACCTCTACTGCGTGTATGATTGGAAAGCGCGCCTGGAGGGACTCGAACCCACGACCGTCGGATTAGAAATCCGATGCTCTGTCCGTCTGAGCTACAGGCGCGTTATTCACCCCAAGGAAACACAAAGTGTTTCCTTGGGGACCCCGATA